>Ga0302325_10001702_pt1 | contig 55399 bp, 50 predicted proteins | sample Palsa_T0_2_FD_201948 | JGI IMG/M metagenome (GOLD analysis project Ga0302325, IMG submission 201948) | Peat permafrost microbial communities from Stordalen Mire near Abisko, Sweden - Palsa_T0_2 | ecosystem: Environmental > Terrestrial > Soil > Palsa > Peat permafrost | place: Sweden: Abisko... | reverse complement strand
TCGTGGTGCACAGCGTGACGAAATATCTGGGCGGACATTCGGATACGATTCAGGGCGCAGCGCTGGCCAAGGACGCGGCGATATTCGAACCGATCAAGTTCTTGCAGAATGCGACGGGGGCGGTGCCCTCGCCGTTCGATTGCTGGCTGACGCTGCGCGGATTGAAGACGCTGGAACTCAGAATGCAACGGCACGAAGAAAATGCGATCGCGATTGCGAAGGCTTTGCACGGGCATCCGCTGGTAAGGCAAGTGTACTTTCCGGGGCTTCCGGAGCATCCGGGACATGAAATCGCGAAAAAGCAGATGACCGGATTTGGGGGAATGGTTTCGTTCGAAATTGAGGGAACCGTGGCGGATGTGGTGTCGTTTGTGAAGTCGCGTCGATATTTCATGCTCGCGGAGAGCCTGGGCGGGGTGAAATCGCTGCTGTGCCATCCGGCGACGATGACGCACGCGTCGATACCGGCGGAGGCGCGGGCGGAACTGGGACTTTCGGACACGCTGATCCGGCTTTCGCCGGGATGTGAAAATTCCAAGGACTTGGTGGAGGACCTGCTCGAAGGGCTTGCGCAACTGGAACTGCAAAGAAAATCAGTCAAGGCGGTGGCGGTCAGTGCCCAGTAAAATTGAAGAATCGGCCGCTGTTGCGGTCGAACAATTTAAGATGACTCCCAAGAGCAAAATCGAAGTGGGGATACTGGGTGCGACGGGAACGGTGGGGCAGCAGTTTATCGCGCTGCTCGCGGGGCACCCGTGGTTCCAGACAACGTGGCTGGCGGCGAGCGAGCGCTCCTCCGGAAAACGATACGGGGATCTGCCGTGGCGGTTGCCGGTGGCGGCGCCGGAAGCCGCGGCGAACTTGTCGGTGGAAGCGCTTACGCCGGGAGTTGGACCGAAACTGGTGTTTTCGGCGCTGGATTCATCGGTGGCGGGACAGGCGGAAACCGAATTTGCGGCTGCCGGGCATATCGTGCTCAGCAATTCGCGGAACCATCGCATGGATCCCTTGGTGCCCCTGCTGATTCCGGAAGTCAATCCCGGCCATTTGAGTTTGCTGGCCGCGCAACGACAGAGAGAAAAACGCAGCGGAGCGATCATCACGAATTCCAATTGCTCGACGATGTTTTTGGCGATCGCGCTAGCGGCGTTGCGCCAATTCGAACCGAAGCGGGTGCTGGTGACCACGCTGCAGGCTCTTTCCGGGGCCGGGTATCCGGGTGTCGCGTCACTCGATGCGACCGCGAACGTGATTCCCTTTATCGAGGGCGAGGAAGAAAAAATCGAGTCGGAGACGCGGAAAATTCTGGGGAGCTTGAACGGAACTGAAGTGGTGGCGCATCCGATGACGATCAGCGCGACGACGACGCGCGTGCCGGTGGTGAATGGGCACACCGAAGCGATTTCGGTGGAGTTCGGAAAAAAGGTTTCGCGCGAAGAGATTCTGGAAGCGTTTAGGAACTTTGCGGGAGAGCCGCAGGAACTGCGGCTGCCGAGCGCGCCGCCGCGTCCGATTATTTATTTGGAGGGCGTGAACCGGCCGCAGCCGCGGCTGGATGTGGAGCGTGATGGCGGGATGGTGGTACACGTGGGGCGGCTGCGGCCATGTCCCGTGCTCGGGCATAAGTTCGTGATTCTGGGACACAATACGATTCGCGGGGCGGCGGGCGCGGCGATTCTGAACGCGGAATTTATGGCGGCGAAAAACCTGCTGGCTTGATTGGGCGCCGGCCTGAAGTGCGCGCCGCTACAAGACTCGCGCGGTTGGGGTTCTCTCACAAACTCTAAGCCAGCGCGCCGAGGAAATCGCCAGGTTAGCGCCGCACCGTTTGTTTCGCCATGCCCAGCAAGGTTTGGTTCAACTGCACGAGCTGCGCTTCAAGCACGTTTAGAATTTCGAGCACTTCGGCCAGCTCCCCAGAGTTTGCCAGCATTTCAACTTGCAGGGCGGTCTCGTGCGCCCCAGTCGTTGAAAAGTTCCCTACCGAACCCTTCAGCGCGTGGGCCGCGTGAACGAGAGCTTTAGAGTTCCCGTCGCGGATCGCTTCGCGCATTTGGGCCAGGTATTTCGGGGACTCCAGAATAAAAAGCTCGGCCAGCTCGCGGGCGAGCTCGATATCGCCATCGAAACGCGCGAGGATGCGGGCCTCCTCGGTTCCCCAATGCTTCGGAACGGGTGCGTTTTCGGCGGCGAAGGCGATTTGCGAAGTGTGGGTAGCCGGAAAGGCGGCGACAGCGGATTGGATGGCTCGTTCGAGTTCGACGGCATTGATGGGCTTCGAAATGTAGCCGTCCATGCCTCCGGCGAGGTAACGCTCGCGGTCGCCCTTCATGGCGTGGGCGGTCATGGCGACGATGGGGATGTGAATTCTTGGTTTGTCCTGGGCGAAAGAGCCCGCCTGGAGAGATTTCTCCTTGGCGCGGATGTGCGAGGCGGCCTGCAGCCCGTCCATCACGGGCATTTGAATGTCCATGAGGATCACGTCGAACGGACTGGGCTGGGCCGCTTCCCAGTGCGAGAGGGCTTCCTGGCCGTTGTTCGCCAAGGTTACGGTGTGGTCGTTTTTTTGGAGAAGCTTTTGCGCGAGAACACGATTGACGAGATTGTCTTCGACGAGCAGGATTTTGAGTTTCCTGGATGATGGGAACGGATTGGGAGATGCGGTCATCGATCGAAAGACGAGTGCGAGGTTCGGGGGTTTTGCGACCACCACGAACAGTTCGAATTTTTGAAAATCGCTCGCGGCGAATGCCCGCATGCGATTCCTCGACATTGTGGATTTCGTTGCGTGCCGCTGGACCGCGGCGGCGGGAAGAGGGGTGCAACACTTCGATGCTAGGCGCAGCCGTTGCGGGCGTCAACGGTACTTTTGTTCCATGGTTACAGCGAGGCCAATCTTTCGAGCAATCGCGCGGCGGAGCGTGTGTCGAATCGACGGACTACTCGCGCCTCCGGCGAGAGACACCGTGCCCGAGGCCGGCCAAGTCGATCGCGACGGCTACGATTAGGATCACCAAATTGACACCGGTCGTGGGCCGTCCCGTGTTGGCCATCCAGGCGTAGGCCAGAGTGGTTAGCGGCAGGAATAAAAATCCTACGAGCGGAACAAGGAGCCCGTGATAGGCGCGCTGCAGGTAATTGGAGAAGAAGAATAGCAGGAGCAGCGCGAGCCGAGGAAACGCCAGAAAAACGATGAGCAGCAGGCAAGGCATCGAGATCCTCCGACCGGCGAATGCGAGCTTATCAGGTTTGGGCGAATAAGGCCGCGCTGTTTCGCGCGTGCGGGCCCAGGCGCAAGGGAACGGCGTGGCGGTTTGCCAGCGTGAGAAATGGCGGAGAGAGTGGGATTCGAACCCACGGTAGGATTTCTCCTACACACGCTTTCCAAGCGTGCTCCTTAAACCGCTCGGACATCTCTCCGCTGGGTTGCAGGCGCTGGGAGCTTGAGAAGCCTAACAAATTGAGCTGGCGGCGGCAAATGGGCGTACGGCGACGATGCAAGGGCCGCAGTCGTGGTTCACGTTTCGCGCCGGTCTCTGCTACAATTTTGTTCCCATTCCGGGGTGGTGCAATTGGTAGCACATGGGCCTTTGGAGCCTAGAATCTTGGTTCGAGTCCAAGCCCCGGAGCCATTCTATTTTCGCCGCAAAAATTGAATCGCCGGGCTTTTGGAGATCGTGGATCTGCCGACATGTTTCGTTCCCGGTAAGCCGAAGGGCGTAATCGCTTGCGCGAATAGCGGGCGGGCTTTAGGCTTAGCGGCGACATGGCGACTGCTTCCCTATTTTACGGCGCGAGCGCGCAAATCTCCGGCGGCGTTTGCTTGGCGCATTTCGCATTTTTCTGGCGTTCCGTGGGGTACTCGAGCGCCGCGCTGCAAGCCGCGCTGACCCCAGATTTTCTGATCCTGGGCGTGATCTGGTACATCGTTTTTTTGTTTTCGACGACGTGCCACGAAGGGGCGCATTCGCTCATCGCGAAATTAGGAGGAGATTCGACGGCGTTTCACGGCGGCCAGGTGACGCTGAATCCGTTGCCGCATATTCGGCGGGAGCCTTTCGGGCTGGTCGTGGTGCCGATTGTTTCGTATTTCGTGGCGCACTGGATGATCGGCTGGGCGAGCGCGCCGTACGATCCGGCGTGGCAGCAGCGTTATCCGCGGCGTGCGGCGTGGATGGCCCTGGGCGGGCCGGCGGCGAATTTCACACTGGTTATTCTGTCGGCGATGGCGATTCGGGCAGGAATATCGTTTGGCGACTTCGCGATGCCCGATGCGGTGAGCTTCACGCATATTGTGGCTCCCGTCGGGCCGGGGTTCGCGGGCTTCGCCGCCACGTTTTTGAGCATCGTATTTGTTTTGAATCTGCTGCTCGGAACGTTCAACCTGCTGCCCGTGCCCCCGCTGGATGGAAATACGGGAATCACGCTGTTCATGAATGGCGAAATGGCATTGCGGTTCCTCAACTGGTCGCGTTCGCAAGGTTTCGGAATGATCGGGCTGCTGCTGGCGTGGTATGCGTACGACAGAATGTTTCCCTACATTTTCCGATTCGCGCTGGCTGCGTTGTATCCCGGATCGCACTGGGGCTGACGCGCGCGATATTTCCGCAGAAGTTTCGCACGACACCTCGTGTTCCAGGCGCGGACAGCTTTCGCCAACGGCACAGTCGTAGCCCTCGAAAAACGCCTTCCTGCTTGTAAGTGTTTGCGGTTGAACGCCATGTCCGGGTGTGTTTTGGCAGGCCCGCTGCAGTGTTCCCCGCACAGGTGGTGGAGATGACTTTCAGCACAGCGGACGAGCGCGCGGAAGAGCCAAAGGGCTATCGCGTGGAAGTATCGGGATGGGACGCGAGCGAAAAATTCTTCGTCGAAAAATCGATGCTGGTATGGACGGAAAGCATCGGCAAGAGGCTGGCGTTGAAGACGCTGATCCGGATTGGAAGCGTTTTGTTCGTGCGCTTGATCCAAGCCGTGGGAGGCGGCACGACGTTCCCCGTGGCGTATCGGGCGGTGGAATTCGCGCCGGATGATCGAGGTCCGGGCGGAGTGGTAACGCTCGAGCAATTGCAACCACGGATGGCGTTTCGCGAGACGGCGACGCATTTTGCGGAGGTCGCGCGGACAGTCGCATGAGTACCGCTGGCCAAAAAGTGGTGGTGCGCGGGACACTCGTTTCGGGAATTGCGGTGCCATATCGAAACGCCGAGGACAATCGCGGTGGTGGTGGCGGCGGGGTGTCCGCTCAATAGGAAGGGTCGGATGAGTTTGGTGATCGATAAGCCTAGCGTGCTCCGCGTATTGGGACCGGCGGGATTGAATTTGATGCAGTGCGGAAAGACCGTGCGGTTGGCCCATTTCTTGCCTGAGCATGGTTACCATGCCAGCCGTTCAAGAACGCCCTAAGATTGAACAAGCGCGGAGCACACTGCCGATTTGTGTTTTGGACGACGAAGCCGATCACGTCGAGCTCACCACCACGAACCTGCAGCGGGCCGGATTCCCCGCTACCGGCACGACGAATCCCGCCGACGCGCTGCAGAAAGTGAGGACGGGAAGCTGCCGCGTGGTCATCGCGGACTTCAAAATGCCGGGGATGGACGGGCTGACGTTTCTCGAGAAGGCCTTGCAAATCGATCCAGGAATGTACGTAGTGCTGGTCACCGGATTTTACTCGGTGGACTCGGCGATTGAAGCAATCAAGCACGGGGCCTCGGACTATTTGTGCAAACCACTGGATTTTCCGCGACTGCTGAAGGTTCTGGACGACATCGCCGATTCGTTTTCGAAAAGCTTGCACGTGCGAGACCTGGAAGAAAAGCTGCTGGACACGCTACAGTTTCACGGAATCGTGGGGCGCAGCGCGGCGATGCTGGAAGTTTTCGACCTGGCGAAGAAAATATCGCGGCATTACACCAATGTGCTGATTACGGGGCCGACCGGCTCCGGAAAAGAGCTCGTGGCGCATGCGCTGCATCAGATGAGCCCGGTCGCGCAGGAACGGTTCGCGGTGTGCAATTGTTCGGCGCTGGTGGATACGCTGCTGGAAAGCCAACTGTTCGGGCATGTGCGCGGCGCGTTTACCGGCGCGAATGAAACGCGGCCGGGACTTTTCGAGTACGCCAACAACGGGACGGTATTTTTGGACGAAATTGGCGAAACGAGCTTGCAGATGCAGGCCAAGCTGTTGCGGGTGATTCAGAACCGGGAGATTCAGCGGGTGGGCTCACCGGAAGTGAAAAAGATCGACGTGCGGCTGATCGCGGCCACGAATCGCGACCTGCGCGCCGAGGTATTGGCGGGGCGGTTCCGTGAAGATCTGTTTTACCGGCTGAGCAGCATCGAGATTCGCGTTCCGGGGCTCAGCGAGCGGCAGGAAGACATCCCCGTGCTCGTGCAACACTTTCTGAAAAAATACAGCGTGGCGTATGGAAAGCCGCTGCAGGGCCTGACGCGGCGGGCGCATATCGCGCTGCTGCAGCACGACTGGCCGGGGAACGTGCGGGAACTGGAGAACCTGATCGCGGGAGCGGCGATCACGGCAAACGCCGAACTGATCGACATCAACGACTTTCCGGAACACCTGCAAAAACCGCACCGGCGCGCCACCTCGACGGATGCGCCCTGGTCACCCTTGCCGCTCGATGAAGTGCGCAGCGACCACATTCAGCGGGTGCTGGACATGTGCCACGGCAATCGGGTGCGCACGGCGCAGGTTCTGGGTATTGGACGGACCAGCCTGTACCGCTTTCTGAAGCGCTCGACGAAACACGCGGCGGCGGCGAAAGGCGCGGCGTGAGCGCATGGACGCACTGATTTGCTTCTGGGTGGTGGTGAGAATTGTTCTGGCGCGGTCGGGCTGGGCGATCACGGCCTGGCACCCCGGGTAAGAGCCAAGTAAGACCCGGTAAGAAGGACGAAATGACTACACATTTCCTGGATTGGAAGAAGCCGGTGATTCCGGGTTTAGAACCGATCCGGGCGGAGCGGCGGGAGATTCGAATCCCGATCGAGGCGTGCGGATTCGACCGGTCCGGACATTTTTTTACGGAGCGGACGGAAACGCTGGACGTCAGCGAATCGGGCTGCAAATTCCGGCTGAGAGCGGAATTGGCGTGCGATGCGATTTTGGCGGTTCGGGTGCTGAACGATGACCGCGGAGCGCGAGCGTCACGCCCGGTTCTATTCCGCGCGGTCCGCGCGGAGCAAAAAGCGGGCGCATGGAGCGTCGGGGCCGCGAAGCTGCAGCAGGACGACCCGTGGACGGACGGCTTGTTCGAAGTTCCAGCGCGAGATGTGCTGGCACCCCGCGACGACAACCGGAACCGAGGCTTGAAACGCAACTCCAGGTAAAAGCGCTTGGCTTCGGCCGAGCGCGGTGCAAAATCACCCGCGATGCATTTCGCGTGCTGAGTTCTAGTGGCCGCCTGCACTGGTGCTGTATGCGGCGTTGTGCAGCAAAGAACCTGGCAGGGTTACCGCGGAGTCCGTGCGAACGACCATTCCGGTTTGGGCAGGCAACTCGACGTCCTTGCCCTTCTTAGCCACGATGTAGACCGACGTGCCGACGAGGCCGATGACGGTGCCGCGCGCGACGTTGCTGAAAATCAGGCCGGCGAGGGCGCCTGCTCCGGTTCCCAATCCGCCGGTCATGATGTCGCCCTTGATGTCACGCTTTTCCTCGACGACGACGCCTTCGGTGGTTTTCAAATCCTTGCGCTTTTTCCCTGAATCCATATCCCCGGTGTAGAACGACAGAATGCTCAGTTGCACCGGGAAGATGCGGCTTTCGACTTCAATCGAATTGAACACCAGGTTCATCGAAGCGCCTCCCCGAATCATGCCGAACCACTTCGGGCGAGTGACGTCCGCCACCGTGCCGTGAATTTTGGCGCCGGCGGGAATGAGCAATTGATTGCCGATGAATACGGGCTCGGCAACGATCGCGGTAAAGGGATCGCCATCGTGCGCGACGCTGGTGGTGAGGCCGTTTACGAGCGTGAGATGGACCTGGGTTCCGGGTTGAATGGTGGATTGGGCGTGCACGGCAGGCGTGAGCCACAACAGGACGGAAAAGAGTGCGGCGACAAAAACAAAACGTTTCATGGATCCTCCGTTAAACCTTTGCGGGAATCAGTATTTCTCCCGCAAAGGGCGGCTCGGGACGTAACTGAGCCTTCCCCGTTTCGTGGGGAGTCCGCTGGCGCGCGGTAGGTGCGGAGGATGCACCGGCAGCTAAGATACTCCGGGGATGGCGCGGGTTGTCCGGAAATTCAGAGGCGATGTTCCAAGTTGCAACCGGCAATTGCTGTACGCGAGTGCCGTTATTTCATTGCTACGCAGCGGATCAGTCTGCGTTCCGTGCGCTAATCGGGCTTTTCCGACGGAAACAATGTGCTAGGTTACGTGTTCGTGGCCGGAACTCGAAACGAAGATACATCTTAAATGACTAATACTGGATCGAAACTCAGCGGTCTCGGATGGCGTCTACTTGATTGACGTCTCGCGCGATCCAACTCGGCGAAAAGCGCGCGAGAATATGCGGGGGCTCGCCCGGAGGAATGGAACTCATGTCCATCAACACACGCAGCGGCTGTTTTCTTCTGGCGGCTTTGTGGTGCGCGGGTGCAGCCGCAGCGCAACAGCCGCGTCCGCCGGTTCCGCCCAGCAACGGCAAGATCTACCTGGACGTGGTGGTCGCGCCTAAATCGGGTCCGCCGGTTTCCGATCTTCAACAACGAGACTTCACGGTGCTCGATAACAAGAATCCGCAGCCGATCAGTTCGTTCAAGGCCGTCAACGGGCGCCAGGCTCCCATCGAGGTCATCGTGGTGATCGATGCGGTGAATGCCGGTACCGAGACGGTCAGCTTCGCGCGGGCCCAGGTAGAAAAATTTCTGGGTGTGGAAGGAGGCCACCTCGCATACCCGATCGCCCTCGCGGTGGTCACCGATAAAGGCGTGCACATGCTGGGGGCGTTCTCAAGCGACGGCAACGCGCTCAGCGCGGAGCTGAACAAGGACGAGATTGGACTGCGGGATCTGGGGCGCTCGGCGGGCTACTACGGCGCGGCCGAACGCATGCAGCTTTCGCTCGATGCACTGAATCAGCTGGTGGCCAGCGAGAGTCCGCGACCGGGGCGCAAGGTCATGATCTGGGTTTCTCCCGGGTGGCCCTTGCTGTCGGGCCCAAATATCGAACTCGGCTCGAAGGAGCAGCGGCAGATTTTCGCGAATGTCGTGGCGCTCTCGATGGAACTCCGGCGGGCACGCGTCACGCTCTATAGCGTCAACCCGCTGGGCGCGGCCGAGTCGGTGGGCCGCACTGACTATTATCTGGAGTTTCTAAAGGGAGTGAGCAAGCCCAGCCAAGTCAGCCTGGGAAACCTGGGACTTCCGGTGCTCGCGATCCAGAGCGGGGGTCTTGCCTTAAATTCCAGCAACGACGTCGCGCGGCTGCTGCAAGAGTGCGTCTCCGGGGCGGTGCCGTATTACGAGATCTCCTTCGATGGGGCCGTAGCCGAAGGGCCCGACGAATACCATCACGTCGAACTCAAAGTTGCAAAGCCTGGCCTAACGGCGCGGGCGCTTCAGGGATATTACGCGCAACCTGCAGCCCACCAGTAACGTGCCAGTTCGGCGAACGAGCAAAACGTCCTGATCGCTACTCCAAAAAAGCTCGTGAGAGCGCATGGCCTGCACAAGATCCCCACAGAATGAGGAAGAAGCCGTGAATACGAAGGTGATACACGAGGTTATGACGGAGACGCAAGCGGGCCAGCTGACCTTTCCCGAGGTGGTGCGAAGGCTGCTCGAAGCCGGCATCGAATCGTACTTCTGCGATTTGGCCGCGGGCAAAGAAACTTTCTACATGCCGGATGGCACGACGCACGCGGAAGCAATGACTCTTCGGTTGGCGCCCATCGCTGAAGAATTTTCTTCAGCCGGAGTAGTCGCGGCGATTCGTGCAGCTCAGGCGGACACGATCCGCTATCCGGAGTTCGTGAAGCGGTCGACCGCGGCCGGCGTCATCGCCTACTGGGCTTTCCTGTCCGGCAAGAAGGTCGTGTACTTCGGCCGTAAGGGGGAGTTTCACGTCGAGGAATTTCCGCGCGCAAAATCGTAAAGATTGGCGGAAGGCCGTCGATGCAACGCGGTGTCCGATTCAGCGACACGGCCATCCCGCTTTCGGCCAGGTGCCGCGACGTCGCGCTGGGCACTCGCACGTTAAGTGGCGGAGACCAAACCCTTTTTCGTGGCAGGCACTGCGGAACTTCGCGTGCTTTGTGCCAGTCGCAGGCTAGCGGCCTGATTCGAACGGGAGGGTGGCGTGTCCAATTCCGAACGCATTCGTGAATCCTGCAATGGCTCGCTCGACCCGCAATACGCGCGCGAACGCCAGGACGCTGGGTGGCGCCTGGTGGGCGTCGAGTGGGAGCGGGAAGTGCGAGGCGAACGACGCGCGCAGCCGGACAGTCCAGCAGCGCAGGTGGCTCCCGCTTCTCGCAACCAAGCTGCTCAGGATGCGCCCTTCGGTTCGCGCGTCGTCCCCGAAGGCAGCCGCCTGGAAGAAGATGCCGAAGAAATGCAGTTCCTATTTTCGGTCATGGAACTGATCATTCAGGACATCTCGATCACGAAGGTTGCGGAGGAACTGAATCGCCGCGGATTTCATACCCGCTCGGGCAATCCGTGGGGGCCTGTGGCAATTTTCAATCTGCTTCCCCGGCTGGTCGAACTGACGCCGCGCATATTCCGCAGCGAAGAATGGGTCGAGCGCCGTAAGCACCTTGCGCCGGTGTTCTGACGCGGCCAGCCCTCGGCATTAGAACTTCGTCGTGAGGCGCAGGGCGAAACTGCGCGACGGTCCGATGGCGTTCCCCGAAAACAGACCACCGAAGTCGATGACGTTGAGGACGTTGGTGAGGTTCTGGCCGTCGACCTGGATACGCGTGTTGAAGCGCTCCGACCGGTAGAGCTCCGCGCCCGCCGAGGCGTTGACCTGGAAGGCGGGAAAGATGCGCCCACGGTTAAAGTTAATGCGATTGACGACCTGCTGGCCGTACTGCTGGACGACGCCGGCAATACATTGCGGAAGAGTGAGCGAAGGATCGCATTGAAAATCGAAGGGCAAGCCGGTGTCGTACTGAATTCCGCCGGCAATCCAGAAGCGGGGCCTAACCTGGTAGCGCACGCGGCCGCGCAGCGTGCTGCGTTGATCCTGCGAATCAGGGAAATGACCTGACGTCGGTATTACCGCGTCGTCGCCGAGAAACAGGCCGCCGGTCACCGGGAACCAGGCTTGGCCGACGGTATACGAATAGCTGAGGAAACCGGAAAAACCGTGCCAGTCAGGCACGTTGAGCTTCGCCTCGGCGCCATAAATGATGGCCTTCTGAAACGCAATCGGGAAGCTGATCGTGGTGTTGTCGATCTGGTCGTCATCCGCGTAGTTCGCGACGAGCCTGCGGAAATAGCTCGCGTCCAGACTGAACTTGCCGAAGAACGATTTCGTCAAACCCGCTTCGTAATAGTTGCCTTCCGAAGGCTCGACCGGCAACTGAAGAGAGATTGGGTTGAGCATCGTTGCTGCCGTCGAGCTGGACAGGAGAATATTTTCAAACGACGGGGTCTGAAACACACGATCGTAGGAGAAATGGACCACGAGATTCGCGGAAGGAAAGTAGCGCGAGATCGCCAGGCGCGGGTCCACGGCGTGGCGGTTTAAGAGCAGTTGATAGTGATCCCAGCGAAGTCCGGCGTTGATGGTCCAATTTCCAAGGCTCATGCGATCTTGAACGAATGCGGACTGCTCGAGATCCGGCCGATTGGCGATGAAGCCAAAGGTTAGCGGGGTGTCCGGATCGAATTGAGTGGGATCGGTGATGAGGTAACGGAAATTCTCGTTGAGGAAAGTATTGTCCGACTCGAGGCCGAACTTGAATTCATGGCGACCATGCACGACGGTAAGCGCGCCCTTGAAATAGGCTTCATTAAAATAATTGTGCTGAAACACCTCGATGGGGGTAGAGAGATCGTTGGAATTGAAATCGTTGGCGTTGTTGCGGAACATGGCGCGAAAATCGCCAACGATTTGGCTGTTAAACGTGTGCTGGTAGGAGACGATTCCCATGGTCTCGAGATTGTCCGCGGTCTGGCGCTGGCCAGCGGTTTGCTGGACGAATTCATTGGGAATGTCGTAACGCGAGACTTCATGGCGAACGCTCAAGCGGAGCCGGTCGTTCGGGGTGAGATCGCGCTCGTAATTCATCGAAAAGTCGCCCAGGGTGCCGGTGTTTGAATAATTCTCCGGCACCACGGGATTCAGATAGTGGTCCGTCATGCTGCCGCTGGCGCTGACGCCCAAAGTGTTCTGGCCCCAGGTATATTGGCCCTTCGCAAAAGCGCCCGCGGAATCAAAGCTGCCGCCGGACAGCACGACCTGGCCATGGAAACCTGGTTGGGAATCCTGCAGCGTGTTCAGCTCGACCACGCCGCCCATTTTCCGGCCATATTCGGCAGGAATTCCGGCGGTGTAGATGCTCATCGATTCGACGTCGTCGGCCTCAATCTCGGGTCCGAAGCTCGGCGAGCGGTTGTCGATTAACGGGATGCCGTCCACGACGAATTGCGTCTGATATTCCGAGCCGCGAGGGTGCAGCACGGCGTTGCCTTCGTAGAGCCAGCCCGGTTGCGAATTGACCAAATCCTGCAAGGAACGGCCGGGAATCGAGCTGAGCCGATTTTGGATGAGGTCCAGGCCGAGCTGATTGACCGAGCCCGCGCGATCGGGATCGATGAGAGTGTCGGCCGCGACTACGGTGACGGACTGGTTGACCGTGGAAAGCCTAAGCCGGATCGCATATTCGGTGGGGAGAGAGTAGCGAATCTCGACCGATGCAGAGACCGGGGCAAAGCGGGGCTCATCGATTTTCAGTTCGTAGAGGCCATAGGGCAGGCGCTGAACGTCTAAGTCGCCTTGATCGGAGGTGGCCAGACTCGCGCGATATTGATTGGCCTCGCTGATGAGGAGAACGGTGACTTTCACGCCGAGGCCTCCCGGATCGGTCGCTTTCAGGCGCAATTCTCCCGTGTTGCTCTGGCAGAAGAGCGGCGAAGCAAACAGAAAAAATAAGGCGGCGAGACGTTTCATGAAATTCGGCCGATCCAGGCGGGCGCTGGCATGGCCGAAGGCCGGGCGCCCGGGGCACGGCGCACCTCGACGAACATCGCGTTTTGCACCGCAAAAATGGATTTCCGCTCCGTGGAAAGATATTGCCACCTAATCGATTGCATCCCGCAAAAATCTCAGCACGGATTATCGGAAAGCGAATCATCGGTTTTTCGGCGGTTGCTTTCGCGGTGCACGTCGCTGTGCTAAACTTTGCGACGCAGTCTCGTGGAATTTTTTTGCGCGCGACTGCCGATCGATGGGACTTCGGGCTCTGTGCAACGATTCCCCGCGAACCCCGCCAGGCCCGGAAGGGAGCAACGGTAACGGGTCAGTCTCGTGTGCCGCGGAACACCCGAAGTTCCTTTTATCGTTTTATCATCGCTTTTCAGAGTTGGGACCCTGGCTCGATAACGGAGCCCGGAAATAAATGAGCTACAAGGTTATCGCCCGCAAATATCGTCCGCAGACCTTCCGTGAAATTGTGGGGCAGCAGCACGTCACCAAGACACTGGCGAACGCCATCCACTCGAACCGGGTGGCGCACGCCTATATTTTTTCGGGCGTGCGGGGCGTGGGCAAAACGACGATCGCGCGGATTCTGGCGAAGGCGCTGAACTGCGAGAGGGGCGCTACGGCCGAGCCGGACGGGACCTGCGCTTCCTGTGTGGAGATTTCCGAGGGGCGTTCGCTGGACGTAATCGAAATTGACGCGGCGTCCAATCGAGGTATCGATCAGATCCGCGAATTGCGCGAAATGGTGCGGTATGCGCCGGCGAACAGCCGCTACAAGGTGGTGATCCTGGACGAGGCGCACCAACTGACCGGTGACGCTTCGAACGCGCTGCTGAAAACGCTGGAAGAGCCGCCTCCGGGAGTGGTGTTTATCCTGGCAACGACGCGCGCGGATGAATTGGAAGATACGATCAAATCGCGGGCGCAGCTTTTTCAATTTCGCGCGCTGTCGTTCACCGAGATTTCCGAGCAAATCGAGCGAATTACCGCTGAAGAAAAAATTAAAATCGAGCCGGGCGCCGTAGCGGTGCTGGCGCGCGCGGCGGAAGGCAGTTTGCGGGACGGGCTTTCGCTGCTCGAGCAGGCGATTTCCTATGGCGGCGAGGCGATCACGGATTTGCAAGTTCGCGAACTTCTGGGAGTCGTCGCCGAGAGCATTCTCGATGAACTGGTGGAAGCGATTGCGCAACAATCGGCGGAACGCGCGCTGAGCCTGGTGCACCGATTGATTCACGATGGGCAGAATTTGCAGCATTTCTGCCGCGAGGCGATTCGCCATTTCCGCAATTTACTGGTCGCGCGCGCTTGCGGCGCAGATTCGGATTTAGTTCAGGCCCCAAAGGACGAGCGGGAGCGAATCGCGGAGCAAGCCGCGCGCTTCACGGAAGAGGATTTGACGCGATTTTTCAATACGCTGATGGTGACCGACGCGGAATTGCGGCGCGCTCCCGATCCGCGACTGCATCTTGAACTTGGGCTATTGAAGCTGATCAATGCGAAGCGGCTGGCGCCGCTCGAAGAGGTCCTGGCCGAGTTGCGCGGCGAAGGGCCGGGATCGAAGGCCGTGGGCAGTCTTCAGGAGAGGGCTTCCGTGAAGCCGTCACTGGGAGGCACGTCATCCGGCGGTGCGCGCCTGACAGCCGTGCCGGCGCAAGCGGTGAGTTCTTCGGGGGCGGCAGTGCGGATGGCGCCCGCTCCCATTTCCGAAAATCCGCCGAAGACAACGAATGGAGCAGGCGAATCGGCACGAGGTTTGGCCGCGGTGCCCATGCACGCCACGCCAGCGGTTTCCATGCGGATTGAGCCTGCACCGCAGTCAATAAATGATGCGCCAGCGCGAACCGCGATCAAAGAGATCGCGGTTACTGGCCCGGCATTAAGAGTGGAAACGCAAGCATCAGGCGACGGAGCGAAAGCGCTCGGGCCCGAGGAGATTGACGCCGTCAAGTCGTTGCTGCAAGGACAGAAATTTCTCTTGTCCATGCTCGACGAGGTGACGCGCTGGGAAATGGCGAACGGCGAGTTGCGCTTATTTTTTCATACCGATAATCGTTCGCTCTCGGAAATGTTGCAGTCGCGGGAGCCGATGGAACGTTTGCGCACGGCGCTCCACCAAGTGCTCGGCCAGCAACTGCGAGTATGTGTTAAACTGGGTTCGAATCGGGCCGGAGCTTCCGCGGCGCAGAGTGCGACGCGAGATTCCGAAAAAAGTTCGGAGTTGCGGGCGCGATTCGAAGAGGATCCGATCGTTAGGGTAATGCTTGAAAAATTCGGCGGCCAGATTTCAAACGTCAAGCGCCCGGGCGGTGAATGAAAATGGAAGTAAAAGCCCTGCAACAAATGCTGTCGCAGTTCCGTCAAGTCCAGGAGAAACTGGAAAACCAGATCGCGGACGTGTCCGTGGAAGCGTCGGCGGGCGGCGGCATGGTGACGGTGAAGATGAATGGCCAGAAGCAACTGACCGAAGTGCGCATCGAGCCCGATGTTTTCAAGGGCAAGGATCAGGAGATGCTGCAGGATTTGATTCAAGGCGCCGTGAACGAAGCCGCGCGCCGCGTGGATGAAGAGCTCTCGAAACAGGTAAAGGAACTTTCGGGCAGCCTGCCGGGCGTGGCGGGATTGAAAATCCCAGGATTGTTCTAGCGGCCGTCGCAACGTCTGATTTCGTTACAAGCAGGATTCAGAATCCCGGACTTAGATTTCCTTCGCAGTGTTTCTTTTGTTTCTCATTCACTGGAGTTCCATGCCCGATTTTGCCCCTTCGGTCACGCGGTTAATCGACGAATTAAAACGCCTGCCGGGAATCGGGCAGAAAACGGCGCAGCGGCTTGCTTTTTATCTGCTGCGCGTCGACGCGGAGCAGGCTTTCGCGCTTTCCGAGGCGATTCGGGACGCGAAGGAAAAAGTCCGGGAATGTTCGATCTGCAACAACATCACGGACACCGATCCGTGCATTTTTTGCGCCAGCGTATCGCGAAACACGAAAATCATTTGCGTGGTGGAAGAAGCCACGAACATTCAGGCCGTGGAGAAGACGCGGCAGTTCGACGGGCTCTACCACGTACTGGGCGGCGCGCTATCACCGCTGCAGGGGATCGGGCCGGATCAACTGCGGATCAAGAGCCTGATCGAGAGATTAAAAGGCGCCGCGGTGGAAGAAATTATCGTGGCGACGAACCCGACCGCGGAGGGCGAAGCGACGGCGGTGTATTTGTCGAAGCTGATCAAGCCGCTGGGCGTGCACGTGACGCGAATCGCGATGGGAATACCGGTGGGCTCCGACCTGGAATACGCCGATGAAGTGACGATGAGCAAGGCGATGGAAGGGCGGCGGGATCTGTAGCCGCCGAATTTCAAAAGGCGTTGCGGGCGATTCGCCGCGTTCGTTTCTCTCCGGATTAATTCTTCTTCGAACCCTCGTGGTGATGGAAATCCAGGCCGTAGGTGGGATGATCTTTCGTGCCGGTGATTTTGATGGGAACCTCGGAGCCACCGTTTTTGCCCTTAAAAAAAGGGTCGACGGCTTTGAGCAGGAATGATTTTGCGCCGGTGGTGGTCTGGGAGAGTTTTGCGTCGAGGAATAACTTGCCGTGAAAATCGATCTGGCCCTGGGCAAGACCGTACGTTCCGCTGAGTTCGACGTCCGCGCCAGTGACTTTAAAACTGAGATTGGAAAAATCGATGGAGCCGCCGGCCATGCGAAATTTTCCGGTGAGTCCGGAAATCACATCTTCAATATCGGTATCCTCGGGACGCCCCTGGCCTTTGCGGCTGAATGAATCAATTTTCTGCTGCACGCTGGGGCTGGTGAAATGGGCGTCGGCAACGCCGAACTGCCCATCGACGGTCATGCGTTGGAGGATGTCGCGTTGCCCTTCTCCGATGTCGAGCTTGGCGGTGACCTTGGCGTCGCCTTTCATGATGGGCTTGTCGTACTTGACAGTGAGATACAGCAAATCCTCGATGCGCGCCGCGTCGGAAACGACGTCGAGCAATATCGTCCGCCCCTTTTCGGGCGTCAGGTCAGCCACTTCCCCGTTGACGATCAAGGTGGTATGGAGAAAGTGAGCGATGACGGGCTTCAGGATGACATTGCCATTGGTGCCGTCAACGATGGCGGTGTAGTCGGTGTGAAGGGCGAGGGGATGGCCAGTGATGTTCAAGCTGAAATTCGGAATATCGGTGACGCCTTGGACGTTCAGAAAATCAAGCGGGCCCCTAAATCTACCGGTTGAAGAGAGCGTCCCGGCGAGTCCCTTGATGGTGCCCATATCGGCGTCGTTGAATGTGAATTTCGCGTTGACGGGCGTACGGCGCGGTTCGTCGGCTTGCCAGGGGCCAAAATCGCCCTGGCAATCGATTTCTCCCCGGGGAATGGGGTTGGTCAACCGGGCGTGGAAGGTTGCGGGGTCGTCAAAACTGAAATTGGTTACGAGCAGCTGATGGATCGGAAAATCGCGAGATGGTTTCTTTGGGTCATCGCGCAGAATCGAAATCAGGCCGTTGTCCGCATGAATGGCTTTGATGAGAATCGGATACATTTTGGCAAGGTCAACGTCGGTGCCTTGAATTCGAGGACGCGCACCGCTGCCTTTCGGCGGGATATGAATTTGCAGGCCGTCCAGCTGCACATTTTCAATCGTGTAACGCCTGCGCAGCAGATCGAGGAGGCTCGCGCTGAACGAGACGTGCTGAATTTCAATGAGAGGAGGGACGTCGGTACGGCCTTTCAAGCGCAAAGTCAGGGAGTCGATGGTGATTCGCGGGAGAGGGTACAAATGAATGTCGAATTTGGCAAATTGCACGTCGCTCTGGAATCGCGCACGCAGGTAGGCTTCCGTCCGGGATCGAATCTGCGATTTGAGGAGGGGCGCAAAAGCGACGAGCGCGACGATTCCGAGGACCACTAAGACGGCGAGAACGGTAAGCCATCGGCTCATGAATGGGAAACCTTCTCTAGAGTGAAGCTCAGGCGCGAAACGAGATGCCAAACTATCTTACCGAATTGCAGAGAAAAATGTCATTGGAGGCGAAGCGACTTGAGCTGCGGATCGCGATGAAAACGTGACACGAAGCGAATCAGGGCATCCTGTCCTTTGGTCCAATGTAACCCTTTCGCACACGGCTGATACCCGGGCTGGTGACAACGTAGGGGGATGCTACCCTTAGAAACCGACTCCTCGGAGGAATCGTGACCGAGTCTTTACCATCCAGCGACCCCGGCACACAGAAGCGCCGCAGCACGCGCATCGTGCAAGCCGTCCCGATAACCGTTTCGGGAACGGACGCGCTCGGGCAGCCGTTCAAGGAACGCACGACGACGGTCATGGTGAATTGCCATGGCTGCAAGTACCAATCGAAACATTACGTTCCGAAAAATTCGCTCGTTAAGCTGGAAATTCCGCAGCCTGAACCGGGTAGCAAGCCGAAAATCACCGAGGGCCGCGTCGTTTGGGTACAGCGCCCGCGCACCGTTCGGGAACTGTTTCAAATTGGTCTAGAGTTCGAGATTCCGGGAAACGCCTGGGGCATTGCCTTCCCTCCCGAAGATTGGGCCGCCGGCTCTGAGCCCGAAGGATACGTGCAGGAGCCCGCAATTCCGTTTGAAGTTACGACCACGCAGAATCCGGAAGCATCGGTATCGCCTCAACCGTTGCCGCCGCTGCCGCCTCCACCGCCACCTGCATCTCCGGAGATTCGGGTGGATTCGGCAGGAGCTTTGCCGGTGCCCGCGAGTTCCCCATCAACCTCAAATGCGGGAACCGCCCCTGTTGCGGGTCCATTGAGCGGCGCGCCAAAGGCCCCCATTCCAGCTCCGCCTTCGGCGGCAGTGGCGCCTCCGCCAAATAATAAAATCCATGTCATGCCGCCAAGCGTTACGGACTCGCAGGTGGTGATGGCGAAACAGATGTCGCATCTGGTGGCGCAGGCGAAACAGCAGCTCGACAGTACGGTACGGTCGGGCGCGGAAGCAGCGGTGAACGAACAGATTTCGGCGGCGCGCCGGCAACTGGATTCACACCTGAATGAGGCGGTGGAAAAAGCAATTCAGACTTCGATGCAACGCGTGTCAGATTCCGCGCTGCACCGCGTGGTGCAGCAGGCCAACGAGCAGACCGCGGCGCTCGTGGATGAAGCGCGCAAGTCCACGGAATCGTCGACTGCGCAGTTGGACGAAAAAGTACGGAATGCGGTGAACGCTGCGGTGAGTAACGCCGTGGATCACGCGGCCCAACAGGCGGCGCACCAAGCCGCGCAGCAGACGGCCGCGCAGAACTTGAAACTATCGGTCGAAGAAGCCGTGGAGAGGGCGCTGCGGGACCGGACCGCCTCGACGCCGTCGCTGGACATTCTTTCCTCGCCCGAGGCCGCGCAGAATCACCTGGATCAATGGCAGAAGAGCCTGGAAGAAACCGCGCAGACGGTGCGGAGCAGGACAATCGAACAGGCGAACGCCGACGCCAGCGCGGTCACCGAGCGTTTTTCGTCGGAATTCGACGCGGCGCTCAGCGGCGCTTCGCAGAAGCTGGGTAGCCAGCTCCACGACATCACACAGGAATCAGTTACGCGCGCGGAACAGGAGGCGCGAAATCGCGCGCAGGGATTGCGGGATACGCTGGAAGAGACTTCCCGGTCGGTGCTGGCTCGAGCCGAGCAGGATGCGGGCTCGAAGGCGCAGATCCTGCGGTCGTCGTTGGATGAAGCGATTGCGAGTGCAGCGGCGACGATTGAGTCCATCGGATCGGGCCTACAGCAGGAGCGGCATCGGGCGGAAGAATCGAAGGCGCAACTACACGAGGCTTCGCAATCGCTCATCGCGCAGACGCGCAATGAATTCGCGAAACTTGTCGCGAACCAGAAAGAAGAGTTGGGGCGCGTTGCCGATCAGGTCATCGCCGAGCGCGCGCAATCGATCGAGCCCGCTCTCGAGCAATCGACCCAAAAAGTTTTGGAACGCGTCTCCATCGAGCTGGAACAAAAGCTCACGCCGCGGCTGGATCAGGTGCAGCGCGCGATTTCCGAGCTGAAGACCGCCGAAGAACAAGCCGCGCGAACGCAGACGAACATTCACGAGCAGATTCAGCAGTCGTCCGAGCAACTGGCGAACGTGCAGCAGACCGTGCAAGGACAAATCGCCCAGGCGTCGGAACAGGTCGAGCAGATGCAGGCGCGGGTACGCGGACAAATCGAACAGACGTCAATGTCCGTGACGCAGCTGCAGAACGAAGTGCTCGAGCAGATCCAGGTTGCCACGGACCGGACGGATCAATTGCAGGACACGATCCGCGAGAGCGCGCAGCAGACTTCCGAGCAGGTGGTACAGGAAACGCTGGCGCGCCTGCGCAGCGAAGCGGCGTTGATTCCGGCGGAATTGGAACAATCCTGCCGTGCGACGGTTTCGAAAATCGAGGAAGAGCTGCAACAACGCAGCACCGAAACACAACATTCCACCTATGACGCACTGCTGAAGGCCTCCGAGTGGTACCAGAAAAAAGCGCATACGACGATGCAATCGTCGCTCGATAAAGTCGTGGAGCAATCGAGCACGTCGTTGCGCGACCGCGCCGCCGAGGTCTCGAGCTTGCTGGCCGCGGAACTCGATCATTACGGCCGCACCTACGTGGAGCACAGCACGGCGCAGATCGATGACGCGGCGAAAGAGATCGCCACGCGCGAACGCGACAAGATGAGCGAAACCGCGCAGATGGCGACGGCGGGTTTCAGCGACCACGTGCACCGGGTCACGTCCGAATCGCTGCTGCGATTTGAACGCGCGTCGCGCGAGGCGCTGGAGAAGGCGCGCTCGGACATGGAGTTCAATCGAGAAGGTTCACTGGCGGAGTTCCAGAAGCACATTGATACGCGGATGATGGAGAGCGTGGAGCAGGCCAGCGTGCATCTGCAATCGCAACTGATTCCGATGATGGAGCAGTGGGACGCGAAGCGCGAAGCTGAAAAGAAAGAGTGGATGCAGAGGCTGCAAAAATCAACGGATGAATCGATTGAGGCTTACAAGGTCCGCCTGGAGAACGCTTCCAATTCCTGGCTGCTGGCGTCGGCCACAACGCTCGGCCAACATTCGCAAACGGTGCTCGATACAATCGCCAAAGCCGCGGAAAAACGACTGCGCGATACGTGCTCGCAAGTGCTCGCGGGCATGGGAGACACGTTGAAGGCTCGCCTGCTGGGAATTTCGGACGACATGAGCGCCGAAGATGCTGACGATGAAGTTCCGCCCACGCCTCACAAAAGGTAATCCGCCCCCGCAAGCTTAGCAAATCCCAGAATTTTCAGGCCGACTGCAATCACACGCCGATTTCGGGACGGCGTGGCAACCCGGTATAATCCAGGCATGGCAAATCAGGCGTATTTGAGTATTTGGCTGAAAGATTTTCCTGAAGATTTGATGCTGGAGAATTTCGGGAAATTTCTGGCGACGGTTCCCTACTCCGCCAAGCGGCCGGGTTTTACATATCTGGAAATTCGCGCGCTGGAACCCTCGGAATCGCCGGTTTTGGAGCAGGACTTGCGGGCGATGCCGCTGGATGCGGCGAGCATCGTGGAACTATCGAAGGATTATTCGAACAGCGACAGCCGCTACACGGTGCGTGCGAACTGGGATTTGTGGGTTTTCGAAGGCGATCCGGCGAAATGGCAAGAAGTGCCACAGCCGATCGAACTGGCTTGCAACGGCGAACTCTATAACGAGGGCATCTGGAAGGAAGACGGGCACTTCGAGGTGAATTTCGGCTTCGAACATTTTTTTACGGGCCACGGAGGCCTGCTGGGAATCCGCCAGATCGCCAGGGCGGCGCCGCAACAACCGGAGGAAGTGCAATTTCTGGAATCCATGTCAAAGCCGGCGAATCTACAGATGTATCAGGAAAAAACGCGGGAAAACATCAAGAGTCTTTTTGGGTGGGTGCGCAAGATCGAAGACGCGCTGCCCGTGGCGAAGCTGAGGCTGTGGTCGGAAGGCGAAGAAAATTTCGAAGCGCGGCTGGAGGAGATTCTGGCGGCCCGCTAGAAAGCTATAACAAGACGAGACAATCGATTGCGGCGATTCTGAACGCAAGATGGCGGCCGGTGCCTGCGCGGATCATTTCGGGGCGCAAGACAATCTTCACGGAAGCTCATCAGCGGCGCTTCCGTGGCGGGCGACGACGCGCTAGAATTGCACCGCGGTCCATATTCAGAACCTGCTGCGAGTGTTCATGAAGAACCTTTCTCTGTTGGCGATGATGAGCGCGATAGCGATGACCGGCGTCGCGTGCAGCAGCACAGCTCCTCCGGCTTCAAAGGCGGAAGGCGCGACGGCGACTCCGCCGGGTTCCCCTCCCGCCGCACCTGCGGCTGCGGCGGTGCCGGACGATGTGCAGAAGGCCGCGGAAAAATCCCTGGGGTCGGATACGGACGTTTTGCTATTCGGGAATTTGTCGAAGAGCGGGCCGGAACAGGTACTCGCCGTAAATAAGGCGAAGGCGTTGCCTCCCGGCGTAGCGCGCGGGAACGTGATCATACGCGCGGTGATCCTCGAAAAAGACGGCAACACCTGGAAAGAAATATTCCGGGGCGACGAGCATCTCAAAAATCCACGCGGCTTTCTTGGCGGAACACCCGTGGCCGCGGTGAATGGGTGGCGGATGCAAGCCGAGCAGGACGATGCCAAGGGCCTGTTGCTGTATTTCACGCCGCTGGAGGCCCCGAAAGGCGGCTACGCGACGCCGGTGGAAGTGCGCTGGAACCCCAAGGTGAAACGGTATCAATCCATGGACCGAAGTTTTGAAAATTTCCTAGGCGAGCTGCCCGCGCTGGAAACGCCGGAGTCGCAAGCCCGGCTATGAGCGCCATCGCACAGCCCTCCGCAGTGCGCGCCGCCGCGCCGGCGAAAAAGCCGTCGGGGTGGGACCAGCTCAAGACGCTGATTCCGTACGTCAAGCGCTACAAAGCGATGACTGGGCTCGGCCTGCTGACCTTGATTTTGATGGGGCTGGTGGGCGCGCTGCCGCAGTTGATCGTTGGCGCGATCACGGATTGCCTGAAGGGTTCGCCGCAGGCGCTTTCGACGTTGACCGGATCCGCGCGCGCGATTCTGGCGCCGCTGTTTTCGTTTTACGCGCCGATGAGCCGCTACGCGCTGGGCCGCTACTGCATCATTTTGGTTGCGGTCATGTTCGTGAAGGGATTCTTCTCGTTTTGGACACGCTGGATCCTGATCGGGGTGTCACGCGAGATTGAATTCGATTTGCGAAACGATTTATTCGGACGCTTCGTCGAACTCGATCCGGAATTTTACGTGCGCAACCGCACCGGGGATTTGATGTCGCGGGCCACGAACGATTTGAACGCGGTGCGCATGGTGCTGGGCCCGGGGATCATGTACAGCGCGACGACCGTCGCGACGATGGTTCTGGCGATTTTTTTCATGTTCCGGCTTTCGTCGAGCCTGACCGGATGGGTGCTGCTGCCAGTCCCGATCGTGGCGTTCGCGGTGCGGTATTTTGGCGAAACGATTCACCGGCTTTCGGAGCAGATTCAGGCCGCGCTAGGAACTCTTTCGACGCGCGCGCAGGAGAATCTGACCGGCGTTCGAGTAATTCGCGCTTACGCGCAGGAGAAACCGGAAATCGAGGCGTTCGACCTGGCGAACCGCGACTACGTCGATAGCAACATTAAATTGATTGCGACGTGGAGTTTGTTTTTCCCGTTCTTGACGGCCTTGATTGGCATCACTTTCGTGATCCTGCTGGGCAAGGGCGGGAAGGACGTGGTGGATCACCGCTTCACGGTCGGCACGATGTGGGCGTTCTACTGGTTTTTGGGGCAGCTCGTTTTTCCGATGATCGCACTTGGGTGGGTCACCAATATTTTCCAGCGTGGCGCGGCCTCGATGGGACGCTTGAACTACATTTTGAATTCGCAGCCCGGGATTCGTGATGCCGTCCCTGGAGGGCAGGCGGAAGTCCTGACCCGCCACACGAATGCGCCGGCGGTGCGATCCGCGGAGGATGGCTCTCGCATTCGCGGCGAAATTGAGTTTCGAAACCTGTCTTTCACGTATCCCACGGCGGGCAACGGAGAGGGTTCGAGCCGCGGACCCATCCTTCACAACATCAATTTGAAAATCCCGGCGGGCTCGACGCTCGCGGTGGTGGGCCCCACGGGAAGCGGAAAATCGACGCTGGCGGCGTTGATCGCGCGGCTGTGGGAAGCGCCTGGCGGTTCCCTGCTTATCGATGGGCGCTCGATTCGCGACTATTCGCTGGCGGAGTTGCGCCGCGCGATCGGGTACGTGCCACAGGATACCTTCCTATTCAGCGACACGCTTCGCGAAAATATTGCGTTTGGCGTGACCGACGCGGACGAAGAACATATTTTTGAAGCGGCGGAGATCGCGAGCCTGTCCGGCGAGATTCAGAGCTTCCCCCACACCTACGAAACGATGGTCGGGGAACGAGGAATCACGCTATCCGGCGGCCAGAAGCAGAGAACGTCGCTCGCGCGGGCAATCATGCGCCAGCCGAAGATTCTGATTCTGGACGATGCGCTTTCGAGCGTGGACACCGACACCGAGGAAAAGATATTGCGGCGCTTGCGGGAGGTGATGCGGCGGCGCACGGCAATTCTGATCTCGCACCGAGTTTCAACCGTGAAGAATGCGGATCAAATTATAGTGCTACGCGACGGCCGCATCATCGAGCGCGGGACACACGATGAACTGCTGGCGTTGGGCGGCTATTACTCGGACTTGAATCAAAAGCAGATGCTCGAAGAAGAGCTGGCAATGGAATGAGCGATTTCCGCGAAGAAGAGAAACTCGGCAAGCTTTACGATTCGCAGCTGACGCATCGATTGATGCAATACCTGCGGCCGTATCGATTGCAAGTGATCGGGGCGTTGTCGTTCACGCTCGGGATTACGGCGCTCGAAATCGCGGGGCCGTATCTTTTCCACATTGGAATCGACAATTACATTATTCCAGGCTTTGCCGGGAACATTACGCGGAAGATCGCGATTGTAGGGCTGGGATGGGTGGTCCTGGCGTACGCGGGTTCGATTCTGGCGAGCTTCGCGCTGCAGTACGTGCAGGTGCGCATCATGCAGTGGGTAGGGCAGAAAACGATGTACGACCTGCGGCGCGAGATTTTCTCGCATCTGCAACGCCTGCCCATGAGTTTCTTCGACCGCAGCCCGATTGGGCGGCTGGTGACGCGGTCCACGACGGACGTGGATGCGTTGAACGATCTGTTTGCGTCCGGCGTGGTGGCGATGCTGAACGATTTTTTCCTGCTCATCGCCATGGCAGTGGTGCTGTTCAAGTGGAACCGTCCGCTAGCGTTTGCGACGTTTTCACCGCTGCCCTTCATGATCTTGCTGACATACTTTTTTCGGAATCGCGTGCGGGACGCGAACCGGCGCATTCGGACGGCGATCGCGGCGATCAACGCCTACCTGCAAGAACATGTGAGCGGAATGGCGATCGTGCAGCTTTTCAACCGCGAGAAAAAATCGCGCAAGAGGTTCGCCGAGCTGAATCGCACGCATATGATCGCCTATAAGGACGCGATCGACGCGTTCTCGTTTTTCTATCCCGGGGTTGAATTTCTGAGCATGTCCGGTATCGCGCTGCTTTCCTGGGTTGGAGGGACGCGGGTTATCGCCGGGACGATTGAAATCGGGGTCCTGGTGGCATTCATGATGTACGCGCAGCGATTCTTCCGGCCCATTCAGGACTTGAGCGAAAAATTCAATATTCTGCAGAGCGCGATGGCGGCCTCGGAGCGCATTTTCAGGCTGCTGGACGAGCCGGTGACGATCACTTCTCCCACGGAGGTTCACACGCTGGCAGTGCCGCGCGGCGAGATCGAATTCCGCAACGTGTGGTTTGCGTATCACGGCGGGAGCGCCCCGGAGGACAAGGATTGGATTCTGCGCGATGTTTCGTTCCGAGTGGAGCCGGGGCAAACGCTGGCCATTGTGGGCCACACGGGCGCGGGAAAGACGACGATCATTCAGCTCCTGCTGCGTTTTTACGACATTCAGCGCGGCGAGATATTGCTCGACGGCATCGACATCCGGCAACTCGAATTGCAGGACCTACGCCGGCTATTCGGCATCGTGCTGCAGGATCCTTTTCTGTTTACCGGAACGCTCGAATCGAACGTCAAGCTGGGCACGACGACGATCGATCGCGCCGGCGCGGAAGCGGCTTTGCGCGAAGTGGGACTAGGACCATTCGTGGCATCGCAGGCACTCGGGGTGGAGACGCCGGTCACCGAGCGCGGCGCAACTTTGTCGGTGGGGCAACGCCAGTTGGTGAGTTTTGCGCGGGCGTTGGCGCACGATCCCAAATTCCTGATCCTGGACGAAGCGACTTCGAGCGTCGACACAAAAACGGAATTGATGATCCGCGAAGCTCTGGACCGGCTGCTGAAAGGGCGGACGGCGATCGTCATCGCCCATCGCCTGAGCACGATTCAGCACGCGAATCGGATACTGGTGTTTCATAAAGGACGGCTGCGAGAACAAGGCTCGCACCAGGAGCTGCTGGCGCTGCGCGGAATTTATTACCGGTTATATCAACTTCAATACAAAGAGCAGGAGCTTGCGACGGCCCTGCCCGGCCCGGGACAATTGGGATTTTCGCAGCCTATTTCCGCGAATGACTGAGCGGCCGGGGACGGGAGCGCCCTGCCACCTTCGGCATTCGCAAAGCCAGCGCAAAAATTCCGTTGCGGTTTTCGCGGATTCCCCGGAATACAATCACCGCAATGAGTGAGCGGCCGATTTTGCTTTCCGCAGGCGAGGCGTCCAGCGATATGTACGCCGCGCGCCTGGCCACAGCGTTGCGCTCGCGCACGAACGCCCCGATTTTTGGCATGGGCGGCCCACGCATGGCTGCAGCGGGCGTCGAGCTGGTGGCGAATTACCACGAGGTTGCGGTCGTCGGCATCACAGAAGTTTTGCATAAAATTCCTGCCGTGATTCGCGTGCAGAATCGCTTGAAGCGCGAAGCCCAAACGCGCGCGGCGAGGCTTGCGATATTGGTCGATTCGCCGGGCACGCATCTGGGCGTCGCGCGGCGCATGAAGCAGATCAATGTTCCGGTGGGATATTTCATCGGGCCGCAGATTTGGGCGTGGCGCCCGGGGCGAGTGCGCGTGGTGAAGCGGCTGGTGAAGCGCATGGTGGTGATCTTTCCCTTCGAAGAACAGATCTACCGCGATGCAGGCGTGCCGGTGGATTTCGTGGGGCACCCGCTCGTGGATACGGTTCGCGCAACGATGTCGCGCGTGGAATTCGCGGCTCGGCACGGTCTCGACCCATCGCGCCGGATTGTGACGATATTGCCGGGCAGCAGGCCGAATGAGATCGCGCAGAATTATGGGCGGGTGGTTGCGGCGTGCGAGCGGCTGGCGCAACTCGGAAACGCGCAGTTCGTGCATGCCGCCGCGCACGGACTGACGGAAGAGTTTTTTTTGCGGCACGCGCTACCCGGGGTGAAAATCACGCGCGTGGAAGGCGAAACCTACGACGCGCTGGCCGCGGCGGACTGCGCGATCGTGGCGAGCGGCACGGCGACGGTGGAAGCGGCGCTGCTCGGAACTCCGATGGTCGTGGTCTACCGGGTCGCGCCGGTGACGGCGGCGATTCTGCGGCACATGATCCGCACTCCGTTTATCGGCATGGTCAATCTGATTGGCGGCAGGCGCGTCGTGCCTGAATTGACTCAGGACGAATTCACGCCCGCGGCCGTCGAGAAAGAAGTGCGCCGGATGCTGGAATCGCCTTCGGCTCGGGACGAAGCGAAGGCAGGGCTGGCGGAAGTGCGCACGAAACTCGGCCCGGGCGGGGCAATCGAGCGGGCTGCGGACATTTTTGCGGGGATGTTGTAACCTTTTGTGCGGGCAACTGCCCGCAGCTTTCGTGTATCTGAAGTAGGAGAGCGACCCGCTACGCCAGAGAGGTATTCTCCTTGCTGAAATTCGTTCCCGCCCTCCACCGGCTCCGGGCTGGCATGCTCGCCGGTCTAGTTCCGGCTCTATCCGTCGCATTGTTCTGGGCGCTGGCCGGCGCTTCTCCGGTTTCGGCGCAAGCTTCGCGAGAATTTCCGTTCCGCGCGACGAATTACGAAGTGGAAGTGCTGCTGCATACCGACGATCAGACGATTTCGGCGCTGGCCAAAGTGGAATTCACCGCGCAACAAGTTTCGCGGACCGTGGTCGTCGAGCTGCACCAGGATTTGAAGATCAACTCGGTGAGTGTTTCGGGCGGCAAACCTCTGGAATTCGAACGCGACACCGTGAACCCCATGCGGCTGACCATTGGGTTACCGGACGCAGTGGCGCCGGGCAAATCCGTGACGCTGGTATTTAATTACACGGGCCCGATATCGAGCGAAGACGATAGCCCAACGAAGGGCGTGCGTTTCGCTTCGGCGGACAAAGCTTCAGCATACCTGCTGCTGCCCGCGCGCTGGTTTCCGTTGACGAACTATCCGACGAACCGCTACACGGGGACTTTCAAGATCATCGTGCCGGATAGTTTTGCGGTGGTGGGGACCGGCAAGCCGGACCCGCCAACGATGTCCCCTGGAATTGGACGCAATGCCGCCGGGCAGGCGACCTACGTTTTCCATTGCGAGCACCCCGCGCCGGTCGGCACGTTTGTGGCCGGTGCATTGCAGCTTTCGCCGGTACAGGTGGAAGGATTCGATGTATCGGTATTCACGCCCCCCGTTCAAGCCAACACGGCGAATGCCTATGCGACTTCCCTGGCGCACATTGTCAGTTATTTTTCGGATGAGTTCGGGCCGCTCAATCTGAAGGAATACGAGCCGCTGACAATTGCGCAAATTCCCGATGGAACGGTGTCGGGTTTCGCCGCGCCGGGACTGTTGTTAATTAGCGCGCGGCAGTGGACGCAAAAAGTGAACGAGCGCCTGCTGTCACAGTTGGCCGCCGAGCAATGGTGGGGCGATCGAGTCTTGCCGGCGACGACTTCGGATGTGTGGCTCACGGACGGGATGTCGCGGTATGCCGAGGCCCTGTACGCCGAGCAGAACGATGGTGTCGCGGGGTTGCACAAGGCGCTAGAGGATTTTGCGGTGGGCGCGCTGATGTATGAAGATACGGCGCCGATCTCGCAGGCGGCGCGCCTGGAAACATTTTCGAACGAATACCGCTCGATCGTGGCGGATAAAGGCGCGCTGGTCTTTCACATGCTGCGCACGCAAGTGGGCGATGACGGATTCAATTCGCTGGTGCGCGAATTTTACAAGAAATATGAAGGCAAAAACGCGACTTTGAATGATTTCGAAAAAATGGCGATGACCAAGATTCCTCCGCCGGTGAAGGGACAGCCGCCGGTCAACCTGGTTTCGTTCTTTTCGCAGTGGCTCAACTCCACGGGTGTTCCGGAATTTAAGCTGGAATACATCGTCTACCGCACGCGAAAAGGCTTCAAGGTCGTCGGCAAGATTCATCAGGATCTGGACACGTTCCGCATGCCGGTCGAAATTCGGATCGACACGGAAGGCAATCCCGAAACAAAGAAGATTCTGGTTACCGGAACCACGCAGGCTTTCGAGGTGGATACCTTCGGGCGGCCGAAGCCGAACGGCGTCATCATCGACCCCAATAACAATTTGCTGAAATCGAGCCCCCGCTTGCGCGTGCACGCGTTGATTGCGCGCGGCGAAGGGTTCGCGGAAGAGGGCAAATATTACGAGGCGATCCAGGAGTATCAGAAAGCCCTGGATACGCAGCCGAGTAATTCACTCGCGCATTTCCGGCTGGCCGAAGCGATGTTCTACCAAAAGAATTATCAAGCGGCGGCGAATGCGTTCCGTGCGGCGCTGGGCGGGGATCTGGACCCAAAGTGGACGGAGGTTTGGAGCCACATTTATATCGGGAAGATTTACGATATCCTGGGGCAGCGCGAGCGCGCCATCAACGAATACAGCCTGGCGCAGCATTTGGGCGACGACACGGCGGGAGCGCAGCAAGAGGTGACGCGGTACATCCAAAAGCCCTACACCGGCGATGATTCGCAAAGCGCGCCCGCGACCGGAGCGAGCGCCACTCCTGCGGCAGCGCCCACTACGCCCGCGGCCAGCGCACCTGCGGATGACACGCCGAATAAGCCGGTGTTGAAGCGGCCGGCCCCGAGCTCGAATTAGTCGCGGAACGCTCGGCTGGCTTTGGGTGCGCTACGCTCGCAGCACCACAACTTCCCGTTTCGTGCGCTGGGCGAAATGGACGCAGGCCTTCACGGTGGCGTCAGATGTATCGCTAGCTCGAACGATTTCAAGCAATCCGGCCTGTGGCAGCAAGCCACGAAAACGCATGCCCACGCAGTTCTCCGTACGGAAGGTAATCTCCGCCAAGTCCGCAATCGAAATCGTGGAGGAACTGGTGGCCAAAATCGCATCCGGCTTCGCGAATTTGTCGAAGAGGGTGAAGATTTCGAGTTTTACCTCGATTTCTTCCTGCGCGGCTTCGATTAGCAAGTCCGCTTCCCGGCACACATCCTCGATCGAACGCGAAGTTGCCAGATTTGCCAGCGTTTTCTGTTTTTGCTGAGGTGTGACGCTCCCGTTGGTGACCCCTTCCTGGAGCGCGTTGCGGACATATGCGGCGGCTTGATCGAGGAGTTCGTGAGAGACACCTTCAAGGATGGTCCGGTACCCATAGAACGCCGCGAGGCAGGCGAGCCCCGGGCCAGAGGTTCCAGCGCCGATAACGCCGATCGTTTTGACTTCCATAGTTCGCGAGGAGAACGGACCAGTTTCAGGTACTCACAAATCGTCGATGCGTTCCCGGTCAAATCCCAGCACAATTTTATTTCCGGCGATGATAATCGGGCGCCGGATCAGATTCGGTTCGGCGACGATCATTCTGATAGCTTCGGCACGCGACGGCGGATTTTCTTTCATCTTTTTCCGGCGATACATTTCGTTGCGGGTGTTGAGGAATGCTTTGTAGTCGTGGATACCGATCAAATCTTCTATTTCTTCGGCGCGGAGGCGGTCTTTTCCGATGTCACGGAGATGCAAATCAAACCCGCATTGCTCGAGGTAAGCACGGGCGCTGCGGCAGGTGGTGCAGGAGGGCTTTTGAAGGAACTCGACGCTTCCGCAATTTTTCTTTGCGGGGGGCGATGCGGGAGCTTTCCGTGACTTCTTGGCTGCTTTCTTCTTTGGATTCGAGGCCATGGCGATTTCTCAATATCTCGGAACAGCCGGATCGATTTCCACGGACCAGCGATCGATGCCGCCGGCCATCGAACGGGCGCCCTCGACGCCCTGGGAGCGCAGCCACGCTGCGGCGTCGAGACTGCGCATGCCGTGATGGCAAAAAATGATGACTTCTTGAGCGTTCTCGATGCGCTGGAGGTTTCCGGGAATTTCGCGCAGCGGGATCAGGACAGAAGCCGCAATGTGAGCGGTATCGTATTCCCATTGTTCGCGCACATCAACGAACAACACTTGGTCGTCGCGCGCGAGAAGATCTTTTACTTCGCGGGGCGCGATTTCGATATTGGCGAGCGGGTCGTCGGTCATCAGTATCCAAAGTCCGCAGGGGCGGAGAATGCGTGTTCTTTTACCGCGAGCGCGCTGGTGCGCGCGGCTCCCAGCTGTTCCCAGTAGTCGCGGCGATCGGTCACGCGCAAAACCCAATGCGAGAGCCAGTCTTCGAAATCTTCGAGGCGGCGCGACTGCTCGTGGTACTCAGCGAAAAACGCGTGATCGCGGCCACAGTAGCCCTGGACGGGAGATGGATGCGCGCCTCCCGGTTCGTGGACGACGGCGGAAACAAGAAATCCCGGAATGAGCGTCCGGTTGGGGTCGGAGGAAATGACGCCGGGTTCGACAATTTCTTCCGCCACGATAATTAGTTTACGTGAGGCGCGCGCGCCGTCGGCGGCTACGCCGAGGCTGCCCCAAAGATGCGAGTTGCCCTGCGCATCGGCGCGCTGCACGTGCACGATGGCGACATCGGGACGAAGGGCACGCACGGCGACGAGGGTTTCTTCGCTAACGGGTGAAGCGAATTCGCGGAGGTTTCCGTTTTTTTTCAGCAGGTCGCTGCCGAGCGTCGCGTAGGTCGGCAGGAAGGGGACGCCCATGGCGCCCGCTTGCAGCGCGAGAGCCATGGTGAAATTCGAATAGTCGACAACTTCGAGGCGGCGCGGGATGTTGCGCTCGACGGCGCGGCGATAACAATACCCCACGCCGGCCGATACGTTGCCAACCCAAGCCGCCATCACGCGCGAGACGCAGGCCGCGCCGATCAATTGATCGAAGAGAATGTCGGAGATCGGCCCAACGAGGGTGAGGTCGCGGCGGCCCTGGCGAATCAATTCATGGCCGGCCGCAAACGGAATCATCTGCTCGAGCTGCGCGCCCATTAAGACCATGGAGCCGGAAGCCACATGCTGGGCGATGGCATCGTGCATGGAAATTAATTTCGATTCGGCAGTCATTTCACCGTGTCCAGAAATGATTTGGATCCAGCTCGCGCATCACGCGAAGCTCGGCTTCGGCGGGCGGCTTCGTTTCAATCATTTCGTCCGCGACGCGAAGCGTCCAGCCCGTATTGGCAAGAACCTCTTCCACGCTGATTCCGGGATGCACGGACGCGAGATACGCTTCGCCGTCGTGGCCGAAGCGCAGGACGCCAAGGGTGGTGATCACCGCGGAAGGGCCAGAGGCGGGCGGCAAACCGTGCGTGCGCCGCCAGTTGCCGCCTGTGCCGAAACCCGGAGAGGTGATGTGGCCGACGCGGTCGCTGAGCCGGCCGCGATCATGCGCCAGCAGAACCACCGTGCGGCGCGCGAGACAGGCGATGTCGCACGCGCCGCCCGAGCCGGGGAGCCGTTGCATTTCATTGTTGCGGTAGCCCCACGTCGTACTCAGATTGCCGAAGCGATCGATTTCCGCAGCACCGAGAAAACCCACGTTCACGCGGCCCTGCTGCAGCAAACCCATGACGTCGAGCATCGAGCCGCACTGGGTCGCTTCGTGAATATTCGCGGGATCGCCCATGGTGTAGAGAAGTTCGGAGGACGGCGTCTCGCGAATGATGCCATTTTCGAAAAGTCCGACGGCCCGCGGCGCGTGCGTGCGGCGCGCGACGAGGAAGGCGAGCATGGGAAGGCGCATGCCTACAAAAACAACTTCGCCGTCGCGAATTTCCCGCGCGGCGGCGGCAACCATCAATTCGCTGAAGGTGTAGGGGCGCGCGGCGCTATTCGTTTCGGGGCGATGAGTCACGATTTTTTGGGACCTTTGCGGTGCAATGAGCACGCCATTCAAATGGCGATGCAACGCAACTCGCCCGCCTGAAGGCCGCCGTTACGAAGGCAAAACAAAGCCGGAGCTGCGTTGCGCGGTCTGCGCCATCTCAGCAGAGCCAGGTCAATGGCCTTTGAAATTGGGCTTGCGCTTCTCGAAGAATGCGTTCAAACCTTCGAGGCAATCCTCGGATTCAAATGCGTAAATTTGCATGCGGATCTCTTCATCCAAGGCAGCTTCCAGCGGCTTCAGGCCTTCGCTGACCATGCGGTGTTTCACGGCGCGCTGCGCGACGCCTGCGCCACCGGCCAAAGCCTCCGCGAGTGTCTTAGTCTCGGCCTCGAATTGATCCTGGGGGATCACGCGGCTGACCAGGCCCATTTTCAGCGCGTCATCCGCCGAAAGCATTTGGGCAGTGTAGAACAGCTCGGCGGCTCGTGTGGGGCCGACGATTCGTGGAAGGAAATAGGTGCCGCCGTAATCGGGAAACAAACCGATCTGCGAGAACGATTCCGCAAACTTAGCGGTGTCCGAGCAAATGCGAATATCGGCGGCGAGCGCCATGTTCATTCCCCCGCCGGCCGCAGGCCCGTTGACCGCCGCGATGACCAGCTTGGGCATGATGGCGATGGCGCGGGCGACTTCCTTGCCGGACTTAACCAGTCGTTCGAGTTCGGGAGTGGCTTTGCGTTTCCGCGCATCGCGGAGGAATTCCAGGTCGCCGCCCGCGCAAAAGGCGCGGCCCGCGCCGGTGATGACGATACAGCGAATTTCCTTGTCTTCCGCAACGGCCAGCAGGGCGTGAACTAACTGTTCACCCATATCAGGTGTCAGAGCGTTCAGTTTATCCGGGCGATTGAGACGGATGGTGACGATCGAGCCGGCGCGTTCTTGCAGCACGAGCTGATCGGGTTTTGGTGTCTGCGGCGTGGCACCCATGAAGCTCTCCTAGTCTTTTAGACTCTTCAGCAGCACGGCAAGCTTCTTAAAATAGCGCTTCTTTACGGCGAGTTCGCTGCCGCCCTTCAAGCCGGCGGTCGAGGGCAAGACAAAGACGCTCGCGCCGTAGAGCTTTTCCCGTTGGAGGCCAAGCTTGCAGGCGCGCCCGGTAAACTTTTCATAGACCATTTTCCCGTTGAAGGCGACCACGCGGGGCCGCAAGTCTTCCAGTTTTTGGGCGAGCAAGACACGGCCTTCCGCGAATTCCTGGCGCTCGATTTCTTCCGGGGTGCGCGTCGGGCGCTTGACGAGATCCGTCATGCCAATGCCGAATTCCAAAATACGGCGATCGTCTTCGTAGCTGAGCGGCTCGGGAATCACGCCGGATGCATACATGATCGGCCAGAACTGATTGCCGCGCCCGGCATAGTAATGGCCAACTCGTGCGGCACGATCGCCGGGATTCGAGCCGATCAGAATCATTTTCATGCCCTTGCGAAGGTAATCCGGCAGTGTGCGCATTCCGTCCTTTAGCTTGGTGCAATACCGGCGTGCGTGAAAGATTATCTGCCACCATTCGGGTAATCCGCAAGCTGTCTGGGCTATAGGTTTCCGTCCGGGGCTCGAATCCGTTTCGGCGACCGGAACATCGAAGCATGGATTCAGGCCGTCCCCGCCATGGGGCTTTCCTCGCGCGCGAGGCGGGCCTGAGGATTTACGAAGCAACCTGTGCTAACCTTTTAGGTGCAAATTCCATTGATGAGTTCACCAAAGATAAATCCGCCACTCCCTCGAACGCCATTGCCATCCACGGTGGTGAAGGACGATGAAGGCTCGCTGGTCGCGGCAGCCAAAGGCGGGGACATTACCGCGTTTGAGACGCTGGTGGGCCGCTACGAACGGAAGATTTTTCGCCTGGCGCAGAACATCACCCAGAACAAGGAAGACGCCGAAGATGTCATGCAGGAGGCGTTCCTAAAATCCTACCAGCATCTCGACGAATTCCAGGGCAACTCGCGGTTTTACACGTGGCTGGTGCGCATTGCGGTGAACCAGGCGCTGATGAAGCTGCGCAAACGGCGGCCGAATCAGGTCTCGCTCGATGAGGATGTGGATACGGGCGAAGACACGATACCCCGCGAGGTTGAGGACTGGGGACCTTCGCCCGAGGACCGCTACGAACAGAGCGAGCTGGGCGAAATTCTGAACACCACGATCGCGGAGCTCGAGCCACCTTTCCGAATCGTTTTCCAATTGCGCGACATCGAAGAACTATCGACGGAAGAGACCGCGGATGCGCTGGGGCTGTCGATACCGGCGGTGAAATCGCGGCTTTTGCGCGCGCGCCTGAAGTTGCGGCAGAAGCTGAACAAGTATTTCAAACGGAGTGAAAATTCGTGAATTGCAAGAACATCATCAAGGAGCTTTCCAACTACCTTGAAGACGCCATGGATCAGCCGCTGAGATCCTCGATCGAAAAGCATCTCGAAGGTTGCGAGGACTGCCGAATCGTGGTGGATACGACGAAGCACACGGTGCAGATTTTTTGCAACTCCGAGCCGGCGCCGCTGCCGGAAGAAACGCGCACGCGGCTGCGGGACGCATTGTTCAAACATCTCAGCAGCATCCGCAAGAACGCAAAATCCTAGATGGCGCGGCCTTCTCCGGCTCGCGCCGTTTTCTCCCACAACGCAACCGGCTTCCCCATCCCACGTTCTTTTGCAATCTCGTAAATTCTGCCGGCAACGACGACGTCTTCGGTGGCGATGCCGTTGGATTTGAAGAGAGTTATTTGATCTTTGCTGGTGCGGCCCGGAGTTTTTCCGGAAACGATTTCGGCAAATTCGATTACGTTGGTCCACCGACGGGCGTCGTCGCCATACATCTGAATCAGATCGCCGGATTCGATTTTGGATTGGGCGCGGGAATCGGCGACGATGAGGTCGCAGCGGCGAATGGCCTCGGCGTCGAGCTCATGTTTTTGCGGGAAATTGGCGCCGATGGCATTGAGGTGCGTTCCGGGGCTGAGCCAGCGGCCTTCGACAACCGGATTCGTGGACGTGGTCGAGGTCACCACGATGTCCATTTCGCGGACGGCTTGCTCGGCGGCAGGAACCGCGGTGACCGGAACTCCAAGCTTCAAAGTCATGTCCGCGGCAAAGGCCGCGCGGCGTTGCGCATCGCGGCTGAATGCGCGGACGCTTTCGATTTTTCTGGCGAGCGCGATGGCTTCGAGCTGGGTTCGCGCCTGTAGACCCGTGCCGATGATGCCCACAGTTTTCGCGTCACTTCGCGCCAGTAGCCGGGTGGCGAGGCCGCTGGCCGCTCCGGTGCGCATTTGGCCCACGTAGTCCGCTTCGATTTCAGCGAGCAAGTCACCGGATTCCGCATGAAACAACAGGATCAGAAAGCGCAAACCCTCCTTGGCGCTGGTGTAAATCTTGAGGCCCATATAGCCACCGGTGGCGTCGACTGCCGCCATGTAGTGAAGGTAGCTTTTGCCGGGGACGTGCAGGCGTGCGCGCGAATGGACGATGGCGTTGCCGTCAGCGAGGCGCTGGAATGAATCCTCCACGGCTCGCAGCGCGAGGGGCATGGTGAGAATCGATTTCACGTCTGCTTCAGAAAGCAAGATCGTCACGACGCGACCTCCGTTGGATGGCATGGGAATGTTACGCGGGAATCGCGTGAATCAAAAGCTGATGCGGTAGCGAAGCACGCGCGTCTCGGGCGCGTCAAGCACGAGAAGTTCGGAACGAGAGCTGACCGCGAGGGCCGGTGCGCGACGGTTTCCCTGGCCCAACTGGGGCGCGAGGTCGACATCGAGCTTCGGCGCGCCGTCAGTGGTTACGATGTGCAAGGTCAAGCCGTTTGGGTCCATCACGAAGACGGTGTTGTTCCATACCGCAAAGCCGGTGTTGGTACTCCATTTCGCGCCATTCGCAGCGACGAGTTCCATCGTCAAATGGCCATCGTGAGTTAGCTTCATGATTCCGCCCGAGGGCGTGCCGAGATACAGAAAGTCATCCGGCCCTTTCACGATGGGGCCAAACCGGCCTTTGCCGGGAATCGTCTCGCGGGGTTCCCAGGTTTGCAAGAGGCGCTGGCGGATGGTGTAGGTGAAAACTTTGCCGGCGGCGGGATCGAGAATATGGATCATGCCGTCGTCGCCGACCGCAACGCTCAGGGCGTTCTCTACGTTCGGCCGCGTTCTGAGGCGAAGCTCGCGGAAGCGGTCGCCGTTAGGAAGGAAAATGAAAACGCTGGCGCGAACTGGATCGGCGACGTAGATGGCTCCGCCGCGATCGAGCGCGATGGCCTGCGGATGATTCATGCCGTCTTCCTGAAACGAAAGAAGAGGTTTGCCCTCGTAAGCGAATTTCGAAATGAACGCGCTCCCGGAGTCTGCAAGGAAAACGTCGCCGAGCGCGTCCACCGCGATTCCAGAGGGCTCGCTGAGTTGGCCCGGCCCATCGCCCTTTACACCCCATTGACCGATATATTGCAACGAGGGTGTAGGCACGACCGGGTTCTTGGGCAAAGGCTGGGAAGTGGCGGTCGAACATCCTGAGAGCGCGATGGAACACGCCAGAGCAGCGAGCGCAGCGAAGGAGGTTCGGTAATTCCTCATGCCTACGAATCTAACCCACCATGCGGGCTGGAACGATGACGAATGGGCGGCGATGAGGCGCGGTGATTAACGCTTGTGCGGATGCTGGGGCAGTTCTCCCGGCGCGCGCAGGCGGCGGATGATCGTCTGGCGCATCAGGTATTCGCGGCGTTCGCGCGTGGGGCCGGATAAATCCTCGAACGAAAATGTGACGTCGCCGCCAGGCGTCGCCGGGTGTGCGAATTGTATGGGCAATTTCCCACACATATTGCTTTCGATGAACGCCGTCTCGTAACTTTGATGCTTGACACTCCAGGTGTAAGCGCGCATTGAGGTGAAATCGCACGGCTGCCCTTCCGGTCCGTGCGTTCCGAGCAACAAGTACTGCGCCTTGCGCGCGCCGGAGGGATCGTTCACCTGGTTAAGAACGTCCCACGCCACGATACGCATGCCGGCCGAACTCGCGGAATCCGGGAGCGGAGCCGGAACATCGAGTTCGATGAACCGGCCGAGAAGCCAGCCAGCAAGAATTCCCTGATCCCCAGTGTGCGCGCGCACCAGCCACCAGTCTTCTTTCTTGGTTCCAGGCGTCTGGCGCGAGGATTCCTGCTCGGCGTTCTGATTCGAATTTGCGTTCGCGCCAGGCGACACCGGAGCAATTTCCGCCGGCTGCCGGGTGAGGAGCTCGAGCTCTACGTCCTTGTTCAACTGGCGAACACGCGGGGTGTCACGGCCCGGGCCGAAATGCAGATTGCTGAGAACTCGAGTATGGCCGCGAGCCTCGACTGTCATTCCGGAAGCCTTCGTTTCGAGATCTTTGAGCATCTGCCACAAATCAGCGGAAAGCAGATCGTGCTCCTGGATCCATCCAACCTCGCCTTTCGGGGTGCGAATTTTCACCTGGTCTTGATAGCGCTGGAGCACGTCCAGGCGCTCGCCGAAGGACAGTGTTGCGACGGGCTCGCGAACCTGCGCAGAGGTGCTCCAAACGGTGACCTGTTTATTGCCGGCGTAGGCAATTTCGAAGGGAGGCGCGGAGTGATGAAAATGAAGGTAAAGTCCAACCGCAAAAATCAGCACCACCGCGGAGCCGAGCAGAATTTTCCGGATCAAGGCCGAACACCTGACCCAGCAGAACCGCCGAGAACGACGAATTGCGCCAAGGAGTCAGCTGAGGCCTGCCGTGTGGTTGCGATGGAGATCGTCTTAAGAACTGCGGTCATCGACTGGGTGACTCCGGCGGCCAGCTTGAATTTTACAACAATCACGGTAATCGCTCACGCGGCGGTTCCTCTACCAGTTTCCATCGCGAAGCGTTTTCTGTTTTGGCGTCTGCTACAATCCCCTTCGCGAGATTGAATGGAGCCGATTGCCGGGGGCGAACATGGAACAATTGGAGAAGCTGAAGCCGTTGGCGTTGTTGCTGCTGCGCGTGGGGTTGGGAGTTATTTTCGTGTTTCACGGATACCCGAAACTTTTCACGCATACGCGGGAGACCATGCAGGGATTTTCGCACATGGGATTCCCTGTTTATTTTGCCTACATCGCCGGGGTGCTGGAGTTTTTTGGCGGACTGCTGTTGATCGTGGGGCTATTCACAAGAATCGCGGGGCTGTTGCTCTCGGCGGAAATGGCGGTGGCGCTGGTGAAGGTCCACGGAATGATTTCGAACCCGATGGCGGTGGATAGTTATCAATTTCCGCTGGCGTGCGCGGTGGGGTCGTTTGCAGTGGCCGCGATGGGGGCAGGAATATTGTCGCTGGACCATGCGGTGTTTGCGAACCGGCGCGGCGCCGGGGCGCGCAAGGCGAAAAATAAGAATCGGGAGTGAGTCGAGTTACGGGCCGGCCTAGGCGGTTTGCGCCGAGTCGTGACCTGCAGCATTGGCCGGCGCTGACAAATCCACGGGTAACGGCTCTGGCGCGAGCGGCATGACCATCCACGCCACCAGATAGGCGATGATTCCGAAGACAATGCCGGTGAAAAATGTGACGAGAACCCAGACCAGGCGCACGACGGTTGAATCCAGGTCCATGTATTCGGCGAGCCCGCCGCATACGCCGGCGATTTTGTTGTTCGTTGCGGAGCGCATCAGGCGTTTTTGGACGTAGGGCGCCGCGCTTGGGGGAGTCTGCTGCCGAGCGCCGCAGTAGTAGCAGTAATTCGAGTATTCGGTAATGTCTCGCTGACATTTCGGGCAAATCATTGCTTCCCTCCCGCACAGAATCCACGAATTTCGACCGTCACTTAGTATACGACTGGATGCTCCAAAAGGTTTCGTCGATCGGCTTGGCGTCAGATGGGAAGCGGCTTAGCCGATTTTCGACAGGCTAAAAGGCGACCAAGTCCTGGACGGCACGCACGATGTCTTCCGTTTGCGGGAGAATGGCGTCTTCGAGTTTGGGCTGGTAAGCGCAGAAGGTGTCCGTGGCGGCGACGCGGCGCACGGGACCATCGAGCTCGTAAAACAGCTCGTCGGCGATGCGCGCGGCGATTTCCGCGCCGTAGCCCCAGGAGCGAGTGTCTTCGTAGGCCACGATTACACGGTTCGTTTTTTGCACGGTCGTGGCGATCGCTTCCCAATCGTAGGGGCTCAACGAACGCAGGTCGATGATCTCCGCGGAAATTCCGCTACGGGCGAGTTCGGCGGCCGCGACTTCGGCGCGATGCACGACGGCGCCGTAGGTGATGATGCTTACGTCGGCGCCTTCGCGCACGATTCGGGCTTTGCCGAATGGAATCGTGAAATCCGCGCCGGGATATTCGGAACGGTTGTAGGGCTGGCGATACAGATGTTTGTGCTCGAGAAAAAGGACCGGATCGTCGGAGCGGATGGCGGTGCGCAGCAGGCCGCACACATCGAGAGCCGTGGACGGCATGACCACGCGCAGGCCGGGAATATGGGTGAAGACGACTTCGCCGCACTGGCTGTGATAAATCGCGCCGCCGGTCAGGTAGCCGCCGATAGCGACGCGAATCACGACGGGCGCTTTGAAATTTCCGCCGGAGCGCCAGCGAATCGTGGCGAGTTCGTTGCGCAGCTGCATCATGGCCGGCCAGATGTAATCGAAGAATTGAATTTCTGGCACGGGTTTCAGGCCGCGGGCGGCCATGCCAATCGAGCGGCCGATAATATTCGCTTCCGCCAGGGGCGAATTGAACACGCGAGCCGAACCAAATTTGCGCTGCAAGCCCGCGGTGGCTTTGAAAACGCCGCCCTTCCCTTTCACGGTGGCGAGATGTTCTTCGCGGCTGCAGTCGGCGACGTCTTCGCCGAAGACGACGATGCGCGCGTCGCGCTGCATTTCATCGATGAGGGTGGCGGAAACCATTTCCACCATGGTTTTGGGATTGCCGTGCTTTTTGGGTTCGACATCAAATTCTTTCGATGTCGGATTGATGTCCGGCGAATACACCCACTCATAAATCGAATCCGCGGTTGGAACTTCGGCCGCCAGCGCCTTGTCGGTCGCTTCGATGATTTCGCGATCGACTTCCGCTTCGAGAGCCTCTAGCTCGCTTTCTTCCAGCACGCCTTCACGGACGAGGAAAACGGCAAACTTCGGCAGCGGGTCACGCTGTGCTTCCGCAGAACGTTCGTCCTCGCAGCGGTACAGCTTTTCATCGTCGGACAGTGAGTGCGAATAGGGGCGGGTGACGTGGGCGTGAACGAGTGCGGGGCCTTTGCGTTCGCGGCAATGTGCCGCGGCGCGGCTCAGCACGGCGTAGCTTTCGAGCGGGTCGGTGCCGTCACATTCCTCGACGAAAAGGTCCGGATAATTCCGCACCAGATGCGAAATGCTGCCGCCCGGGGTCTGGACCTCCACCGGGACCGAAATGGCGTAGCCGTTGTCTTCGATCAGGTACAGCACGGGCAAGCGCTTGCCGCTCGCGGTGTTGAGCGATTCGAAAAATTCGCCCTGGCTGGTGGTGCCTTCTCCGCTCGAGACGTACACAAGCTCGTCGCGGTGGAACGCGGTTTGGCCACCGAGCGGCGATTTGCGCGCTTGTTCGCAGGCCTTGGGAAATTTTTCGTAATACGCGCCGGCTTCCGCCGCGCCGACGGCCGGAAGAAATTGCGTGCCGGTGGGAGACGAGCGCGTGAAAATATTGAAATCGTGATGGCCCCAATGCGAAGGCATTTGGCGGCCTCCGGATGCAGGATCGTCCTTCGCGCCGACGCCTTGCAGCAGCATGTCGTACGGGGTGACGCCCAACATGAGCATCAATGCGCGGTCACGGTAGTGCGGGAAAAACCAATCGTATTTTGGGCGAAGCACCAGGCCCGCGGCGACGAGAACGGCTTCGTGGCCCGCGCCGCTGATCTGGAAGAAGATTTTGTTCTGGCGCTTCAGCTGAATTTCACGATCGTCGAGGCGGCGGGAAAGGAACATCGCGCGATACATGCGGATGAGCGCTTCGCGGTCGAGGCCGTGATACCGCGAGGCGTCGAATTTCGCAGGCTTAATTTTGGTTTGCGTGGCCATCGGCTATGTCTCGCCCCAGATGTTCGCCGGAAACTTCGGATGAGCTTTATTATAGCGAATCGCAGCGCGCGCGCCAAAAATGGTTGAAGCTTAATTTTCCTAGGTGAGGGTATCGAAAAGCTCCGCCGTCTCGCCGAAGTGCGGATCGTTTTGGCGCACGATTTTCGCCTTTTTGGATTTGAACGGGTCTTCGGTGGGAATGCGGTCGAGCCAGCGCTGGTGCGACAATTTTTCGTGATCGGAAAAATCCAGGCGGATCAGGACGCGCACGTTGGCCGCCGATTCGTCGCCGGATTTGTGAGACCCTTTCTTTTTGTGAGTTGAGGATTTTTCGGCGGAGTCTTCGTCCGGGTCGGCCGCTTCGTTCGTGGCGTCTTCGCGCTCGTACTTCAAGATCATTTTTTTGCCCAGGCGGAAGCCTTGAATCCAATTCTCTACTTTACGGCGAGCCTGCTGCGCAGTCTCTTCGTCGTTGCCAAAATCGAAAATTAAGAAGTCGTGAGCCATGTAATGTGTATAACGGGGTTGCGGATGATGTGTCAAGCAAGGTGACAGTCTGGCGAGGGCGTTCGACGGCAGTCCGGGCGAGCCCGGGCAAGAAGCGGAAATCGAAGAGAGATCCTTCGTCGCGAAAGGCGCTCCTCAGGATGACGGCAAACGGCGGGTGCGCGACGGGGAGCGATCGGCGGCAGAGCCGGATGGCGAAAGCAGATTCGTCCGCTGCAAAGGCCAGACCCGAAGGCAAATCGCCGGTCTAAAGGCCGCCGCTACAGAGGCTAGCCCCGGCGACCCAAGGGCGGCGGCAACGGCGCGCTCCAAGGCGAGCGAGCAAGGGAGAACGCGGCGGTGAATGAGGCGATGTCGCGCTGCTTACTCGCGGTAAAAGTCCGGGAAATCCTTCTTCAGGGTGCTGAGCTTAGGCAAATCGCAGATCATGATGTACGGATCGTGCGGGTGTTTCGCGGCGTAATCCTGATGATAGGCTTCGGCGGTGTAGAACGCTTTGAATGGCGCGACCTGGGTGACGATGGGGGCGCTGAACACCTTTGCGGCGTCGAGCTGCTTGATGTAGGCGTCCGCGATTTTCTGCTGGTCCGGATTTTCGTAGAAAATCACGGAGCGATATTGGGTGCCGGTGTCGGGCCCCTGGCGGTTCAATTCCGTGGGATCGTGCACAGCGAAAAAAATCCTGAGCAACTGGCCGTAGGTGACCTGCGAGGGGTCGTAGACGACTTTCACGGATTCTGCATGGCCGGTATCGCCGCCGCTGACGGTTTCGTACTGCGCTGTGTCGGCTGCGCCGCCGGAATAGCCCGACGTGGAGCTGGTGACGCCTTTGACGTGCTTGAAGACGGCCTGGATGCCCCAGAAGCAGCCTCCCGCGAGGACCAGATTTTCCTGTCCGTTTGTGCTGCCGAGCGAATCGTCAATCGCCGGCTTGGGTACGGCTGGTGTGGCAGCGGATGATCCAGTTGCGTTCACGGAATTGCACCCCACGACGAGCGCCAGCGAGGCTGCCACGGCTACGGCGGCCACCGCCAAGCGGCTCAGAATTTTGTAAGGCCCGGGCACCTGCATTGTGCACCCCTCAATTCAGTTTCATTCTATTTGATTCTCGGGCGAAGGCAAAGTTGCGGTCCGATTTGATCCCCCAGGTTTACCTCTCAGTAGCTCGATCCAAGCCGAATTGGCGAGCCTGAGGCGCGCCCGCTCGGCCTTTTCCCCACTTTATGTACGCACGCCCTCGGATTTAGGATTGCCCGGCGCGCTACGACGTGTTAGCCTCAGCGAACAAAAGGCGAAGTGCCGCAAAGGCGGGAGCTTTGCTCGTAGAACCAAGAATTCGGGGGGCCACACATGGCAGCTTCGCGACAGGGCCTGGCAGTTCGGCCCAGCACGACTCTAGATACGGTCCAGGACGCGCTGGTCGCGCTTACGGCGCGATATCGAGCCGATGAAGTGCTTACGGCGGTGAAGCACTTCCCGGCGCGCGACGCGACGTACCGGCCGATGCCGGCGTGGGTGCGGCCGGAGCTGGTGGCTGCCTATCGCGCCAAGAAAATCGAGCAGCTCTATTCGCACCAGGCTGCGGCGGCGGAGATGGCGCGTGGGGGCAAGAATTTCGTGGTGGTGACGCCGACGGCTTCCGGCAAAACGCTGTGCTACAACCTGCCGATACTGCACGCAATTCTGGAAAACGCCGACACGCGGGCGCTGTACCTGTTCCCGACCAAGGCACTGGCCCAGGACCAACTGACCGAGCTGCACGATCTGGCGACGCGCCTCGACGATTGTTTTGGAGTTTTTACCTACGACGGCGATACGCCCAGCGATGCGCGCAAGGCGACACGCGAACGCGGACATGTGATCCTGACCAATCCGGACATGCTGCATACCGGCATCCTACCCCATCACACCAAATGGACACGCGTTTTCGAAAATCTGCGGTACGTCGTGATCGATGAGTTGCATACCTACCGCGGCGTATTCGGCAGCCACCTGACCAACGTGCTGCGACGGCTGCGGCGCATCGCGGAATTTTATGGATCGAAGCCGCAATTCATTTGCTGCTCGGCGACGATTGCGAATCCCGGAGAGCTGGCGTCGCAACTGATCGAAGAAAAAGTGGAGGTTATCGAGGAGAATGGCGCGCCCGCCGCGGAGAAACTTTTTGTGTTTTACAATCCGCCGATGGTGAATCGCAATCTCGGAATTCGCCGAAGCTATTTGAACGAGACGACGCGGGTGGCGAAGGAGCTGCTGAGCCGCAAATTGCAGACGATTGTGTTCGCGAACAGCCGGCTGCACACCGAGGTTCTGCTGACGTATTTGCAGCAAGACAATCGTCCGCAGCCCGGGGAGGCCGAGCCCATTCGAGGATATCGCGGCGGATATTTGCCGGGAGAGCGCCGGGAAATCGAGCGCGGTTTGCGTGAAGGGCGGGTGCGCGGCGTGGTAACGACGAACGCGCTGGAACTGGGCATCGACATCGGATCGCTCGACGCCAGCGTGATGGCTGGATACGCGGGATCGATCGCGTCGACGTGGCAACGAGCCGGGAGGGCCGGGCGCAGGAATGGAACGTCTTGCGCGGTGATGGTGGCGTCGTCCGCGCCGCTCGATCAATTTATCGTGCAGCACCCGGATTATTTTTTTGGGCGCTCGCCGGAACACGCTTACGTGCAGCCGGACAACCTGGAAATTCTGGTGAATCATTTGAAGTGCGCGGCGTTCGAATTACCACTCGCCCCGGATGAAAAACTTGGGGACGTGAATCTGCCTGAGTTGTGCGAACGCATGGAGGAGGCGGGGTTTCTGCATCGTAGCGGCGGCAATTGGCATTGGGTGCAGGAGGCGTATCCCGCCGACACGGTGAGCTTGCGGTCGGTCACGTCGGATAATTTCATCGTCATTGATACGACCGGACATCCGGAAACGCTGGAGGATGGCGAACCGGAAGTGATCGGCGAATGCGATTTCTCTTCGGCGCTGACGACCGTGCATCCCAAGGCAATTTATCTCCACCAAGGGCAGCAGTATCACGTGGAGAAGCTCGACTTCGAGCAGCGCAAGGCTTACGTGAAATCGGTGAACGTGGACTATTACACCGACGCAATTCGTTACACGCAAGTGCGCGTGTTGGAAGTGGCGGAGGAAGCGCGGATGGCGGGGCCCGCGGCGCGAGTGCACGGAGACGTGCTGGCGCGTTCGCAAGTGGTGGGATTCAAGAAGATTAAGTTTTTCACGAACGAAAATATCGGCGCGGGAAAGCTGGAACTGCCGGAGAACGAAATGCACACGACGGCGTTCTGGGTCACGCTGGAGCGGCAATTGCTCACGGAGTTGCCTTATGCGCTCTCCGACCGGCAGAGTGGAATTTTCGGAATGCTGTATGCGCTGGAATCGATGGCGACATTGCTGCTGATGTGCGACCGGAGGGATTTGGGAACCGCGGTGGGCGAGCGGCCGCCCGGTCCGGGCGTCGAGGGAGAGTGGCGGGAATTCAGTGCGGCGATGACGGACCCTGCGGAGATGAAGGAATTTTTTGAGCCGAATTTGTATTTGTATGACGCCTATCCGGGGGGGATCGGGTTCAGCGAACCGCTCTACCGCGTGCATGAAATTTTGCTGCGCAAGACGCAGGAATTGATCGTGGGGTGCCCCTGCGAACAAGGTTGTCCATCGTGCGTGGGACCTGCCGGCGAAAAATGCGAGAAGACCAAAGAAGTGGCGCTGGCGATTCTGACGAAACTTTGCAATACGTAAGAAAGCCAGAAACCCGCCACGCAAAACGGGGAGAAGAGAGAATTTCGAAATCACCCGGAAAGCCACAAGGTGAAAGGAAATGAGCCTGCCTGACAAATTTGCATCGTTGGCGGCGCTGAAGCCGGGAAAAAACCCCGGTGTGGCGCAGGCGTCCGCTGTGGTGGTTCCGCGCGGGTTCTCGACCGCTTTTCCGGAAGGCGCTGCGCAGCTCGCGGAGATGCTGCAGGGCAAAGCGGTGAGCAATTCATTCGGCGAGCACCTGGCGGTCCGGAAATGGTTCGCGGAACCCATCGGATTCGCTGCGCCGGAAGGCGAGGTGAACGCAACCGCGCTGCGTTTGCTGGCGCCCGGCGCGGAAAGCGAGGTATCCGATCCGCGACAATGGCTTTTCCTGGACACGGAGACGACGGGATTGATGGGCGGTACCGGAACGTATCCGTTTCTCGTCGGCATCGCCTGGTGGGATGCGGGCGGGCTCGAGGTCGAACAGTTTTTCATGCGCGACTACAGTGAAGAACACGCACTGCTCGTCACTTTGGCCGAGCGATTGGCGGAGCGGCGCGTGCTGGTCACGTTCAACGGAAAATCGTTCGACTGGCCGCTGCTCGAAACACGCTACCGGATGACGAGAAAAATCGCGGCGCCTATTCTTCGCGCGCATCTGGATTTTTTGCATCCCGCGCGAAATCTGTGGCGCGTACGCCTCGGATCCGTGCGGCTAGCGGAACTTGAAAAGCATGTGCTGGGATGGGATCGCGGTGCGGACCTAATTTCCGCAATGATTCCGCAATTTTATTTCGATTATCTGCGCGGCGGCCCGGCCGAACCGCTCGTGCAGATTTTTTTGCATAACCAGATGGACCTGCGCGGACTCGCTGGTTTGGCGAGCCGCATTCTTTCGATCCTCGCGGAACCGGACGCGGACGGACAAGACGGGCTGGAACTTTTCGGCGTGTCGCGAATTTGCGAACGTCGCGGCGACGCGGCGCGCGCCCGGAAACACTACGCGGAATCCATTGAAGCGGAGTTGCCGCCGGAAACGGACCGGGCCGCGAGGCGATCCTTGGCCCGCCTGGCGAAGCGCGAGCGCGACTATCCGCTGGCGCTCGAATTGTGGAACAGCATCCTGGGAAATTCTCGCGAAGGTTTTGAGGCGTACGAGCAGCTCGCGATTTACTACGAGCATGAATTAGGCGAAACGGCGCGAGCAATCGTCCTGGTGCGCGCCGCGCTGGTCGAGCTCCGAAAAACAAATCGGGACGGGTTGCTGTCGGCGGCGCTGCACCGGCAATATCGGAGCCGCTTCGAGCGCCGCTTGGCGAGGCTGGAGCGCGCCGGGGATCACGGGCAGGCTGGTCGCAGGCGAGCCCGTCCTCTGCTGGACGCGATTGGCGCTGAGTCGCGGGCGGGAGACCAGGAATCCAATGAGATGAAGCAAAGGGGGTCTCATGCCGAATTCGGATAGCGCAGCGGCGCGCATGGCGCGAAGCTCGGAGGCGGAGGCAGGGGACATGAGCGAAGTTGGCGATGGTGATTCATTGAGGGGACTCGATGGTCGAGATTCCGTTACACAATTGACGGTACCGCAAGCCGTTGGCCGTTAATTCAAAAAGACGGGGAAGGCAGCGCGGGCGGAGGGCCATCAATTTTGCGATTTTGCGTTAGCGTTTGCGGCGACGCTGCGACTGGCGCAGCCGGAGCTTGGTCCCAGCCGACCGCCTTACTGATTTTGTCGTAGGTTTCGCGTGTGGCGCCTTCCACCGTCAAACAGGTGGCCGCAACGCAGCGCAGAAACACGCCGCCCGAATCGGCTTGAAATTGAAAATAGTTAGGCCGGCGAAAAAGGTCGGTCCGCGACGGGTGCTTCAGCTCGAGGGCTTCGCTGTACTGGCCGAAGAAGCGGGCTGCCTCGTCCGGATTATCGAGCGCGACGCGAAAAACGAGCGGCGTGGACTTCGCTTTTAGATCCTCGAAAACGGCGTAGCGGTCGCCTTTCCAGGCCGCGGAAAGGGTTTCGTCACGGTTCTCTTTTTTGAACTGCTTCAGAATTTCTTCAAGCCCGAATTCGCCCATGGTGTTTTCTTCCAGCAGCTTCCAATCGCCCGGGACAAGCCCCTTCCACGACGGCAGGGTGACGGCATCCGGCTTCGTTTCGTTCAAATACAAGTCGGGATGCAGAATCTGCTGGGTGGATACCGGGGGATTTTCAAAGACGAGGTGAAGATCCTTCCAGCCCGTATGCGCTTTGAGAAATTGCTGGGTGAATCCGGTCCCGGCGAGATAGGGGAAAAGCAATTCATCCCGAATGTAAATCGGCGCTTTGGCAAGGTTCGGATCCTTGTCCATTTCGCTGACCGCGCCGGCGCGAATCAGCAAGGTGACGTCCGGTAATTCGCGCACGCCGATTTTCTGGTCGAGCATTTGGTAGTCGACCATCGCGGCCATCGCCGAGCCTTCGCTCACGGAATCACGGGCCAGCTCCGCGTCGTCGTTCGGGCGGGCGGCCTTGATCCACTCCTCGATGCGGAACGACTGATCTTCCAGCGCGTGGGTGAGTTCATGGGACATGACGGTGCGCTGCTCGTCGACGGGGATCCAGTCGGCGATATAGAATTCCTTGGCTTTGGGATCGTATAGCCCCGCGACCTGGTCGGTCAGGACATCGAGCATGAAAGAATCGAGCGGGAAATTCTTGGGTATCAGGCCAAACGCTTCCAGTGTCTTCTCATCCGCGTAGCGCTCCGCGTCGGTCTTGTCTTCCTTGTCTTCGCGAATCAAATAGTCGCGAACTTCCTGCTTTGAGCGCAGGCTTTTTTTGAGGGGCTCCTTGATGGGAAGCGACAAAATCGCGCTCATCTGCGATAGAACCTGATCGGCTGCGGTTATAAATTCAGGACTCGAGGCGTGGTTGGCCTGCGCAAACGGCCGGCTGGATACCAGGGGGACCGCGATTTCTTGAATCGAGGCAGTTTGAGCGGCACCAACGCCAGCCGCGAGAACGAGCAACAGCATCGAAAAGCCGAACCAACCCGGCGGTGGCGCGCCCGCGATTTTTTTCAATTTCCCAAAGTGCCGGAAAACATCCATCCATTCCTCCGAATTCCCTGAAACATGCGCTGCTGCCAATGGCCCGTGCGCGTCAGGTCTGCGCCGGGACTTTTCCTTGGCCAAACCACACCATACCGCCGAGGCGTTGCTCTAAGGTCAGACTCACGAGACCAGCGTCGGTGAGCAATTGGCGAAGATCCGATTCCTCGAAGCGGCGGTTCAGTTGTGCGGAGGTGGCCCAGGTAACCATTTTGCGGGTGTCGCGACGCGACATGCGATTCTGGATACTGTAGGCACGAGCGTTTGCAACGGACATCGAGGCATGGGGATCGAGAAAGGCGACAGTTCCCGCCGGCCGCGTGACGCGAACCATTTCACGAAGCGTTGCCGCCAGATGCTCAACCCAGTAGATCACGCCAGTAGCGTAGGTGTAATCGAAGGAAGCATCCGCGAACGGAAGTTTCTCCGTTCCGGAAAGCTGAAAGCTCAAGGTGCGCTCGTTGGCGCCCAGTTTTTTGGCGATTCGCAGAAGACTGCGACTCCGGTCAACGCCGGTGACATGGTAGCCCGACCCGGCAAGACCCCGCGCCACATGACCGGGACCGCAGCCAACGTCCAAGAAGCGCAACATCGGCGTGGCGTCCACGGGAGGTGGAAGGTTAAGAGACAGCACAAAATCGCGCCGGATGTCGGCCTCGGGCCCTGTGGAGACTTTGCGGGCGTAGTATCCGGCGCCGAGCTCGAACAAAACTCTCTTGAAAGGATCGCGAAGCAGCCTGTTGAGAGGCATGGTCAGTGACATGGTCAGACACTCAGATGCGGCCAGGGGCCGCTGGAGATTTCCTGGGAGGCGATCGGAGGGCTATATGATCGGCGAAACCTGGGCTCGCTCCTCTACGATTATTGCAAGCAATCTACGGATATTCGACAAAAAAAGATCGCGTAGATAGGACGGAGCGCCTGCCGGAAGGAACGCACGAAAGAGTTCAAGGTCGAGCCAGCGATGGGCAATCTCCTCGGCAGGAAGGGCCATCCCCGCGAGACACGAACGTACTTCCTGAGCCTGGCGCTCGAAAGTATTTTCCAAAAACTTCGTAAACATTTCCTCATGACAGAAAGACAACGATTGGTGAACCGCGGTACCGGCGTACACCTCCTCGAGCGGCGGATGGTGATAGTTTCCGGTATAGATATCGCGGAGCGTCGCGACATAAACAAGGCGGGCAAGGTCGGTCGAGTATGAAGAAAGCCAACGCGTGGCAAATTCCTCGATCACGGACCGGTTCTGCGCAAAGCGTTCAAACGATTCCACGGCTGCACCCCCTGAACTTTCCAGGCAACTTCGCTCGTATGCAACGAAGCGCGAAAGCTGGCTTGCGTTCGGGTTAATTAGACAGCGCGTAGGAGAGGCCGGAGAGATTGAGTGAATGGCTTGATGGCGCTGGTCACCATAATCGAGTGGATACTACCTCTGGGGGAATGCAACGTCAATGGCGATTTCGAGTAAACGGTGGCAATCGAACGCGGGGACCCAATTTGGCACAGGCCGGCTTCGATTTTATGATCCGCGGAGGCCGCGCGAAGAAGCGATTCTTGTTTCGTTGTTATAACTGAAGTGGTATATATCGGAGTGTTAATTAACCGGCTTAAAGCTCTGCGCGACCCTTTCGTGCTATGAATCTCAATCCTCTCGGGAGCAGCCGAATGGCGCTGATCGCGGTTTGCGCGTTTCTCGCTTGCATACTCTTTCTGACCAGGATTCGTTGGGAATGCGCAAGACCGCTCCCTGCGGAATTGGAGATCGGTCCCTCGCGGCAAATCGAAGACTTATGGCCACTGCACACCCAACATTTTCCGCAATTACGCCAGGCGCTAGCGGCTGTCGAACGCCGCGACATGCGGCGGAACGCTTCGCATCAACCTGAAAGAGAATGGCGGCAACATCGCCGCGATGTTTTGGAAGGCTTCTTGTCCGGTCTGGCAGAGGACTTCGCGAGACTTGGGCAAATCGTGCAAATCCTTGAAACGGTCTTTCCGCTGACCCCCGAACAGCAAAGGGAGATGGACTCTTCCCGGGTTCAGTTCCGGCTGAACTACCGGTTTGTGGCGCTGCTCATCGCCAGCCGTTGGATGGATCCCACGAGACGACTGAGCCGCCTTACGGAGATACTCGCGAACATGTCGGCGCAACTTGAGGCAGGCGGCTTGCCCGCGAGTTTGGGCGAAGACACCAAGCTCAACCGGTAGCTTTCCAAGGCGCCCGACTCCCGCCACGTTCACAAACCAGCAAAATTTGTTCGTATGGCAACCAAAAACCGCGCTATTGCTCATCCCAGCACCAGGAGTGCAACATTCAGCAACAATCAATTTCGGCGTGCTCCCGCAGCCTTATAATCAAAGAAAGTTCTGGAGCCGACCTTGAACGCTGAAAAAATCCTGGTGGTGGACGACGAAGAGGCCATTCGCGAGGTCGTCTCGACGCTGCTCGAAGCGCAGGGCTACCGCTGCACGGTGTGCGCGAATGGACGCCTGGCGCTCGAAGCGTTTCGCAAGGACACGTTTGATCTGGCGCTCAGCGACATCGTAATGCCGGAAATGGACGGATTGAAGCTGCTGGCTGAGTTGCGGAACGAAGATCCCGACGTGCCGGTGATCATGGTCACCGCGATGCATGACATTTCCATCGCGCTCGAGGCGATTCGCGCCGGCGCCTACGATTACATCCTGAAGCCCTTCGAGAAAGACCAACTGCATCTGAGCGTGCGGCGAGCGTTGGAACACCGGCGGCTGGTGATGGAAAATCGCACGTACCAGAGCGATCTGGAACACCTGGTTGCCGAACGGACCCAACAGCTCTCGATTGCGCTGCAGGATCTCGAGCAGTCTTACGACTACACGCTGGAGGCGCTAGGCGGAGCGCTGGACGCGAAGGACGCCGAAACCGAAGGGCATTGCCAACGCGTGACGGCGTTCACCATCACGATCGCGCGCTCCATGGGCGTCGATAAAGCGCAGTTGCGGCACATCGCGCGCGGGGCCTTTCTCCACGACATCGGCAAAATGGGAGTGCCGGATAGCATCCTCACCAAGCCCGGACCGCTCACCGCGGATGAACGCAACGTGATGCGGCGGCACTGCGACATCGGCTACTCGGTGCTCGAGCGCATTCCGTTTCTGAAAGAGGCGGCCGAAATCGTACTGTCCCATCAGGAATGTTATGACGGATCGGGATATCCGCGCGGGTTGAAGGGCGAGCAAATCCCGCTGGGCGCGCGAATTTTCGCGGTGGCCGACACCCTGGATGCCATGATCTCCGACCGGCCCTACCGCAAAGCGCTGCCGATCGCGACCGCGCGAGAAGAGATCAAGCGATTTTCAGGCAGGCAATTCGATCCGAAGGTCGTGGAAGTATTTCTCTCGCATCCGGACCAGCTCTGGCTCGAGCTGCACGACAAGGTCGGGGATCCTTTTCAATTGACCCAGCTTCAACGCATCTAAGGTTCGACAAACATCGAGAACAGCAATTCCATTCCTGCGGCGAAATCCTCCCCCGGCGTGATCAGGCTCACAACCAGGAATCCATCCCCCGGAAAATCGTAGAAATGGCCGGGGTGCGCGTACACGCCCTTGGATTCGAGCAACTGCAAGGCGAACTCTTCATCCGATCGCGTCGCAGGAATTCGCAAAACGGCGTACCAGCCTGCTTCGGTGGCAAGACGCGCGCAGGCTTTTTGCAGTTCCAATTGGCGATCCAGTTCGGCGAGATTCATCCTGACGCGCGCCATGACCTGTGATTGGAATTCATGGCGGCGATCGAGGAAAGCGGGGAGCGCGTATTGCACCGGCGCGTTCATCGAGAGGTAGGTATCCGCGATCATTTCGAGCCGTTCGAGAGCGGGGCCCCTCAGTTGCTGCGGCCCGCTGGCAATCAACCACGCCGCTTTCATCTGCGGCAGGCCACAGATTTTCGAGATGCCGCTCATAGTAAATGTCAACGCGGCGGCGTTTGCGGCGAAACTCGCTGGCACGGTTTCGTCCAGCACGAAATCAAGAAACACTTCGTCGGCGACGATCGCGATATTGCGGTTCGCGCAGATCTGGTTCAGTCGCGTAATTTCGGAGGCCTTGGCAAAATGCCCGGTGGGATTGTTGGGATGAACCACGATCACGGCGCGCGTGCGAACCGTGATCGCGTTTTCCAGAGTGTGAAAATCAATTTGCCAGCCATGGTCGTAAAGCAACGGGTATGGAACGATTTTCACGTCGTGAATGCCGGCGAGAAACGCGAAAAGCGGATAGCTCGGTTCGGGAACCAGGATTTCATCGCCGGGATTGCAGAGCGCGCGGAAAACGAAGGAATAGGCTTCGCTGGTGCTGGTCGTTAGGATAATGTCGTCGATGCCGATCCTTGTTTCGCGTGAGGCGTAGTAATCCACCACTGCTCGCCGCGCCGGCGCCAAACCCCGAGGATCCGGGTCGTACACCAGCGCGTTCGGATTCGACAGCGCCCTGAGCGTGGCGCCTGCGTGATACTGGAAACCGCATGTCGTAGGATTCGAAGCGGTGAGATCGATAATTGGCTGATGGATGCGACGCCGTTCAGCGAGGGCTTCGCTCAAGCGGTTTGGATCTAATCTCCAATTTGTGCGGTCGGCAAACATCTTCGGAACGTGCGAGACGAATTATAGGGAAAGCCGGGGAAGAAAACAGGGAGAACTGGTATCGCGCTGAAGATTTCGCCAGGATCAAGTATTTGGTGCGGTCGAGTGGATTCGAACCACCACGGTATTTCTACCGCCAGCCCCTCAAGCTGGTGCGTCTGCCAATTCCGCCACGACCGCGTTGTGCTGCAAGCTAAATTCGAGAACTAAGTCTGCCAAACTCCCGCGACGATTGCCAGACTTTCTGGCCTGCGAACAAACATTCCGTTACTTCTTGGGAGTCGGGTTCTGCGCAGGCGCCGGTTGCTGCTGCACTGGCGCGGGCTGCTGCGAAGGCGCAGGAGCCCGCTGAAGCGGAAACTGGCCCTGCGGCGTTTGTCCCGGCTTTGCGGGCGCGGGCGCCGTACCGGACTTCTGCGTTTGTTCGAGGATCGAGCCTGTTCCGAGCTGATCCGTAGGAGTGCGCTTTACGGACAGCGCGAGGGACGTCATCATGAAAACAATCGCGCACCAGGTGGTGGCGCGGGACAAAAATGTGGCCGCACCGCGCGGACCAAAAGCGGTTTGGCTGCCTGCTCCGCCGAAAGCGCCGGCCAGGTCAGCCGCGGAGCCGCTCTGCAGCATGATCACAATGATCAGCACGAAGCACACCAGCACGTGCAGTGTCCACAGCACGAATACCGCGCGCCAGCCGACGGCGATCAGCGCGATCGCAATCAGCATCGATAAAGCCCACTTCGCCCACGTTGGCATTTCCAACTCCAATTTTTTCGGCAATCGCACTGCCGGGTTTCCGCTTAGAAATTCACGATCGCGGCAAACGATTTGGCATCCAGGCTCGCGCCGCCTACCAGCGCGCCATCAATCTCCGCCTGGGCCATCAGACCCTTGACATTGTCGGGTTTGA
>Ga0302325_10001701_pt1 | contig 55410 bp, 39 predicted proteins | sample Palsa_T0_2_FD_201948 | JGI IMG/M metagenome (GOLD analysis project Ga0302325, IMG submission 201948) | Peat permafrost microbial communities from Stordalen Mire near Abisko, Sweden - Palsa_T0_2 | ecosystem: Environmental > Terrestrial > Soil > Palsa > Peat permafrost | place: Sweden: Abisko... | reverse complement strand
CCCCGCGCCCGACTCAACCAATCAGCCGCTCCCAGTGCGTCGTCTGCGGTCATGAGAACCGCTGGACCAACCCTTTCGACGGGCTTGCGCGCCGTAGACGGAACTCGCGTCGGCGTCCCAGGTCGGCAAAGAGTCCAAATTTCTACGTTTTCAGATGATCGCTAACATATATCAGGCTGTATCGATGCGGAGTCGCCGCTATTCGAGAGTAAGCTAGACTTTCTCTTGAAGGGGTACCGCCAGACTGTTCAGGAATCTCAGTTTCAACGGGTCCTTGAGATTGGTGGCCTTCCGGAGTTCTTGCCTCGGATTGATAGACTTGACGTTGACCGGCTTTTCAAAGTGCGCGATAGTCAGGAAGCGAGAGAGTTCAGGGAATGGTTACGTACCGTTGACATGGCGACCGATGAAGAGATTAGGAACCGGGTGACGAGCTTTCGCTCGAAGGCGGCGTCCATCTTCCAATCTCCTGCCGGCAGGATTGCACGCTTTCTCACCACCACGGGTGTTGGCTTTACTGGAGTCATTCCTGGGGTAGTTGTGGGAGCAATCGACACGTTTTTGGTGGACAAAATCCTGCCAACATCAGGCGTGTGGAGCTTTGTCAATACACTTTATCCATCGATCTTCACGGCTAAGAAACAGGAGTAGAGTTGTGTCCAGGCAGTTGCTCCTCCGCTTCGCCGAGCTGCCCCCCAGATGCGGACCTAATCCGAACGGCGCCAGATTAGGCCACAGCGGAAGCGAAAAACGCGCCCCCGCTCTGGTGCCGCCTCCCTGCGGCCATGCGCAAGGAAATCACCCCCCTTGCGTGCAATTCGAACCGCTAGCATCGACATCTGTCCGTGGCCGATTCCAAACGCAGGGACCGGTTTTGCAACCGCGCGGGTGTTCCACAACCTTGAAGTTCTGGAACAGGCGAGCCTCGTTTTCCGTTTTGGAATCATTCCTCCAGGGAAACGCCGTCCAGGGAAACCACATGAGCGGATAAGTTGGCATGTCGGCGAACTGGTGTCGCTAGTCCGCAGCCATTCTTGTCGCGAATAGCTAACGGACTTCTCACAACCAAGCGGCCCAAACGGCCAGAATTGCATTAATTCGTGCAAGTTCTCTTGAGGCTTTGGACCAAGCTAGCTGGCCCGAGAAAGAGCACCACCACTATCGGCCGATGCTAATGCCATCTCGTTCTCTTCGCAACTCGTTCGCCGCCCCGTGAACAGCTCGTTGGTAACATCCCAACCAGCCATTCCATCCGTCCTCCGCCGGCGTGATTCCCTTGCGCAAGAGCTGCTGTGCGGTTTGTCGCAGATACCCCCTATTCTCCAGAATGCTTTCGGCGGTTCCCAGTTCCTCGACCTCGATCCTGGGCCGCCCTGTTGCAAACACCTTCCGGACGCGGACGAAAGTGTTCACTCGCAGGCCGCCAACCTTGCGCATTTCCTGCATCTGCCGGGTGTGATTGATCGCGTATACCCTGGCATCGGTCGATTCCAGCATCATGTAGCTCCGCCCGTTCTCCTCTTCGCCGTGAACCAGGATTCTCCCTTCGACGTAGTCCAAGGCACGGTGATCCAGCGGTTGAATCGGCAGGCGCTCGTCGGAACGTAATACGCCGCCGACGGCTAGAGTCCTCTGCCGGTCGGCCATCTTTTGCATCCCGCGTAACACGCTTTCAAGATCCCGACGCACCTCCCAACTATCCGCGCAGATCCTCCGCGCCAGCCCCATGCTTTCGAGGACCGCGAGCCGAGCCACAACCAACTGCTCTCGGCCTCCACCTTGGCAGGTCACCGGAAAGTGCGTACCCTCGGCTCCGGCCGCATTGGCCCGCGCGATGATCCTATCCAGCGAGGTAAAGCGAGGCTCGCTCACCTCCCTCCGCTGTGCCTCCAACGCTTGCGCTCGCGTGCGATAGCCCAACTCCTGCGTGCACAAGTCCTCCGCGATCCTGCGGATGCCGTGCTTGACGAACTCTTTGGGCAAGCGGATCTCCCGGCCGTGGCGATCAACCCCCCGCATGGCGATATGTGCATGCGGATGCCCGGTGTTATAGTGCGCTACCGCTATCCATTCCACGCCCGCACCGATCTCCTTTTCCACTCCTGCCATCACGCCGCGGGTCAGTTGTTGCACGTCTAATTTCTCGCCAAACTCCGGGGAGAGGATGATCTTCCAGAGTCGTGGATCGCCAGCCTGCTGCCAGTCGTCCAACTTGTCCGCCACATCTAGTTTTTGCTGGGCTTCGTCAAACCCGGCCTTCCGCTGGGCCGTCCGGTGCGTGGCGCTCTCCCGTGAGAGATACTTTCCGTGAGCCTTCCATTGTCCGGAGGTCTTGTTCCCCACGTAAGTGACGCGCGCCGCACACCGTTGCTGATACCCGTGGGAAGGCTTTGTCCGGCTCACCCTTCGCACCGTTTGCCTGGCGTAAGCATAAATCCTGCCTAAAGCCGGCGGGATCGAAGCCCGTGGCTCGGCGGCCAGAGGTGGGCGCCGCGGTGAGATCCGAAATTCCTTCTCGTCATGGGGGAGCGGGGGAGTCGGGTGAGGGTTGCTTTTTGCACCTTTCGATTGCTGGACGGACTTCGCGGATGCGGCCACTCGGTTCAAGTTACTCCGGTAACCGGCGAAACCGCAAGCACCGGAATGCGCCGAGTGGAATCAGACAGCAAAGGCAGCCCAAAAAAACGTAGTGGAACATAAAGGAGTGTGTCACACCTGAGGCTGATAGGTGCATTTTTTCGATTGCGCACAATGACTTACGTGGAGCACCTTTTAGTCGAGAGTAACGAAATGTGCTCCACGTGTGCCGCATAAGTGCACTTTGTCCAATATATGCTTTGGCTTGCGTGGAGCACACTTCCGATCATTTGAGCATTCGCAAACATTTGGTAACAATGTGGCAAATTACTGAAACTTTCTGAAACCCTTTCACCCTCCTCACTTTCGTGAAATATTTTGCAGACTTCCCAAAAACGCTGTCACGGAGCTGCTTTCTGCGGGCGTACTATATAGAGCCCGTGGACAGCAACTTGAGCGAGCACCTCGATCTAAAGAGTCTCCGCGCACGGCTGCGGGAAAAACCGCGCACCAAGGCGGGACAGGTCCGCCAGGCATGGCCGGACATCCGGGATCTGCTTGCAGCCGGCCACAGCCTGAAGGACATATGGGCATGGCTGAATGAAATTGGAGTGGAAGTCGGATATGCCAGCCTGTCCCATTGCATAAGTCAACTCCGGCTCCGGGATGAAGCCGCGCAATCGAAGGCTCAAGATTTGCGGCGGGAGTTCTCGCCCGTTCCGGTAGCGTCGGACGGACAAACAGCGGCGCGGGAGCAGCTCGGGCCGGACGACCCTGCGGGCCGGGCCCGACCGCCTCAGAACGTAACATTCGATCCACTGCGGAACGTGCGCGAGCAACGCGCAAGAAAGCAGAGCTTCGAGTATGACCCGTTCCCCACGAAGGGATTAACCCGATGACCAGGATGAAGATTCGCAAGGTGGGTTTGTGGTCCAGCATCGCCGCATTCGTGGCGTTCGGGCTCACAGGAATCGCACACAACGGAAATCTCGGGTTCGGTTACAGCATCGCGCGCAGAGATCAGCTCGGCCTAGTGGCCGCAGCGATAACGCTCTGCGCGCTGCAATTGGTTCTCTATCTCGTGGCACACAGAAAGGAAAACAATGCCAAAGGAGACAAACGGTCATAGACCCGCGGTGCATGTCGTGTTGCAGGCCAAGGGTGGCGTCGGCAAGAGCTATGTGGCAGCCATCGTGGCCCAATACTATGCCACTCGCCAATGGGCGGTTCGGTGTTTCGACACAGATCCAGGTAATGCCACCTTGGCGCAGTACAAAGCCTTGGCAGTCGAGCACATCGGAGATCTGATTCAAGGCGGGGTCATCAACCAGAAACGCTTCGATCCCCTGATCGAGAAATTGCTGCATGGCGACGGAACCGCGATCGTGGATACCGGCGCTTCTACGTTTCTGCCGTTCTGGAACTACGTGCTCGAAAACGAGATCCTGTCGCTGCTGGAAGGCCAGGGCCGCCACGTTTACATGCATTGTGTCGTCACGGGCGGCCAAGCCATGACGGACACGCTGAATGGCCTCGACCGCTTGGCGCAGACGACCAGTCACAAGGCCATCATTGTGTGGCTGAACGAATTCTTCGGCGAAGTATGCGAGGGTAGCCGGCCTTTCGAGCAATTCAAGCTGGCGCAGGATCTGGCGCCCAAGCTGGTCGGTTCGGTGCTCATCCGCAAGCGCAACCCGGACACTTTCGAGGACGACGTGCAGCAGATGTTGCGGGACAGGTTGACCTTTGACGAGGCCATCGCCGCCGAAGATTTCTCGTTAGTGAGCAAGCAGCGGCTGCAGATCGTCCGCCGCGAGCTGTTCGAGCAATTGGATGAGTTGGATCTATGAGCAAGGCGCAGCCGGAATTACCGCTCAAAGTGGTGCCGGGGAAGCGGTCTGACGCGCGCGCGTTGGCGGCGAAGGTATTCGAGCGGCATGGGATCACGTTGCGGGAGGACGACCCGGCGTTCGCGCTGGTGACTCTCAATGAGTTGACTCTGCGGAAGGTGATGGGCGAGTTGCTTGAGCAGGTGGATCAGCACATCAAAGTCGAGTTGGCTGAGTTCCAGTTGACGGTGCAACGGGTGGAAGGGCGCGCCGGCAAGGTTCTGGCGCAGCAAGTCCGAGATAGTGCCGGTGGATTGCAAGGAGCCTTACGCGACGAAATTGCCGCCGCGCGCTTGGGCGTGCAGCGGATGGTTGAAGAGATCCAGAAGACGTACCGAGTCGCCACCCTGGCGCGCTGGGGAGCGGGGGGCGCGGTCGCGGCAGTAGTGGTGTTCGCTTGCGGATTCTGGGCGGGGAGACTCTAAAAAAAGGAAGGAGGATTGGGGCAGTGTCCCTCAGTCATACGTGGGGCAAGACCCATGAGGCCGTGGAGCGTCAGTTGACGGCCATGGGCGCCGACCTCTTCGAAGTAGGGGCGTTGCAGCGGGGCGATGGGGATCAGCCGCAGTTCATGCTGTTGCGGATTTGGGACCAGGAGAAGGTGATCCAGTCGATCCCCTGGCTGCGATTTCAGAACTGGCACGAGAGCCACATCTATGTGCGGCCGAAAGGGGAGAGCAGTCTGACCTTGGTGGACGATCTGAAGGTGAGCGCTGTGGCGCGGATGCGCCAGGAGGGATTGCAGCCGGCCGCGGTAGTGCAAACATCTCCTGGTAACTATCAGGTTTGGATCAACCATGCCAGTCGACTGGACAAGCAGTTGGGGACAGCGGTGGCCCGCGCACTAGCGGAACGTTTTGGCGGCGACGTGAAAGCTGCCGACTGGCGGCACTTCGGCAGATTGGCGGGGTTTCGAAATACAAAGGCTCGATACAAAGAGGTGCTGGCGGCCCCGGAATACGACGACTGGCGCAGTCAGAATTTTCACCGCGATTTGGAGGGCCAGTGGGTCGGTCGTGCCGGGAACGTATACACGGAAGAACGGTTGCGGGAGATGCATGCCAATCTCTTGCCGAGGACCAGATTCCCCTTCGTGCGGCTGACCGAGGCTTCCGGTGTCATCGCGCGGGGAAGCGAACAGCTCGTAGCGACCGTGCGAGCCGTGTCGGAGCGCGAGCGTGCGGATCAAGCGCGAGCGTGCGGATCAAGCGCGAGCGCGGGCCCACTTCATGGCGCAGGCGGCAGGACAGAACGGGAGGCCTTCTAAGGGTATCGAGGCCTTCCGTTCGGATCCCAGGTATGGCGGCGATGGCACGCGGGTGGACCTGGCATACGCGGTATACGCGGTCGCCCGTGGAGCGGACGTCGAGGATGTGAGGGCTACGTTGTGCTCACGCGATTTGAGCCACAAGGGTAATGAGAAGCGGCAGAGTGACTATATTGAGCGCACGGTCAGGAAGGCGCTGGCTACCGTGGAGCGTGGGAGGGGGAGATGAGCAGAAGACGCAATGTGTATCTGAGAGTGTGGCTGACAGCAGAGGAAAGTCAGCGATTGACGGCGATGGCCCAGCAGTGGGGTTACAAGAAGAGCACGGACTTCGTGCGGGCCAGCCTGGGAAGACAGGGCCAGTTGACAGAGGAAGTTCGAAGCCTGGAGAAACGCCAGGCGGCGACATTGACTGCCGTACGCACAGAGATCGCGCGCTTGCAGCGCACCGAGTACGTGCTCTTCGCCATGCTGGAGAACCTGGCCAAAACCATCCTGACATACCTGCCGCCACCGGCAGCGGAGGACAAAGCGTCGGTGATTGCGCAAGGGAGGGCCAGCTACGAACGGTATTTGAAGGCGGTGGGGATGAGCCTGCACAACGGCTCGAAGGCCGCGGTGGAGAAGCTCGCTGAGGGATGATCTGATGATCTAAGGGTGGACGAGCTCTACATGGATTACACGATGGCCACGAATGCACTACTCGAAGCCTTACGGTTCACACCTGCCGAGACGGCTGTAAAGCTCGGTGTATCCGAGGCCACGCTCGCGAACTGGAGGAGTCAAAGAAAGGGGCCGATCGCCCTGCGAATTGGTCGAGCAGTTTACTATTATGCAGATGATCTGGAGGCATATCTCCAGGAGGAGCGAAACAAAGCATATGCCGATAAGAAAGCGAGGGCCCCGGTGGCACTACCGGTTCTACATCGCAGGGCGAGAATACGCAGGTTCGACGGGACTACTGGCCACCGAAGACAATCGGAAAGCCGCCCGGCGTTACGAGAAGACCCAACGGGAGTTGGCCAAACAGGGCCGCGAAGCTGAAACCCCAAGGGACTTCGCGGCAGCTGCGGGCGAGTTCGTTGCCTGGTGCAACGACGTCGAGTACCGGCAAAAGGCGAGCACGGCTGAACGGATCCGGGTAAGCTTCTCTTCATTGGTGAGTTTCTTCGGCGACAGGCCCGTGATGTCGATCGACGCCGGCGAGATCGAGCGGTACAAAACCCATCGCGTTCAGATTAACGCCGTGAAGGACGTCACGCTCCGCCACGATTTGCACGCCCTGAGTCTCTTTTTTCAGTACGCGCAAAAGATGCGCTGGAGAGACGGTAACCCGGTGCGTGAGGTCAGCATCCCGAGCGATGCGGACGCGATGCGCATGCATCCACTGTCAGCCGAAGAGGAAAAGGCCTATTTCGAGAGCGCTTTCGAGGTAACCGATCGGGCCGGGCGCCGCAATCTTTATGACGTTTCGAAGGTCCTGATTGATCAGGGCTGTCGGCCAGAAGAGATCATGGCCGCCTCCAAGTGCGATTTTGACCCGGAATCGGGCACGCTCTCCATTCGCGGCGGCAAGAGTCGCGCGGCAAAGCGCACGCTCTACCTAACGCAGGAAGTCGTGGCGATCCTCTCCGCGAGGCTAAAAACAGAAGGGCCATGGCTGTTCCCGAGCGAGCGGTATCCCGGCAACCACATAACCAAGCTTAGCAACAGCCACGACCGCGCATGTCGGGAGGCAGGCGTTTCCTTCGTACTGTACGATCTCCGGCATACCTTCGGAACCAGGCAAGGGACGGAACTCAAAACAGACCCTTTTACGTTAGCCGCGATCATGGGTCACGCGAACCTGCGAACGATCATGCGGTACGTCCATCCAGACCAGGCGCAGCAAAAACAGGCTATGGAGCGGTACGACGCGGCGCCGTTTACGGCTAAGTTGTTGGAGGCGCGGGTCGGGATCGAACCGACGAATAAGGGTTTTGCAGACCCTTCCAAAGCGCGCGGAAACATGACACTGTTGATAAAAGTTCGATTCCCGGTCCACCGCTCGGGCCACTTTTTGGGTATCTGAGCCTTCGCGGCTGCGCGGTCTCGCAGCCCGCTGTTTGAGAGTGCCTGCGCTCCCTTTGTTTCGCTTCCTATTTGTCGGCAGACGACGCTCATTCATTTCATCCGACAACTTTTCGAAGCCGCTTGCGTCTCTTGGCGGCCTCGTATCATTCCATCGGCAGTTTCTTCTCTTCCCGCTGCGCGATGCCTTTGGGCGTCCCATTCCAGAAAAAACAGCCCCTACATATACAGGCATCCGCACGGGAGATTTCGGCTGTTTGGACGAACTTTTTTTGAGAGGACAGTATTACATTCCGGCTCGGTCCCACGTGGCGGTCAAAAGCATCCAGGGCTGGATGCGATCGGGAGTCTCTAGCTGGCGGGTTCTTGACCAGTTCTTCCAAGTGCGGGCCGTAAAACGCGTGCATGTGATCAGCTGGCGCAAGGACATGGAGATCCACCAGCTCTCCACGGCCACGATACGCCGCAAATTGTCTGCCCTGGCTTCGCTTTTCGATCATCTCTGCGATCGCAATACCGTTTTACGCCAACCCTGTGGACGGCGTCAAGCCGCCGCCCGTGGAGAATGCCGGCGAAGGCGCCATGCCGGAGCTGGGCGACGCGCTGACGCGAAAGTTGCTTAACGCTCGGCCATCAACACACTTAAGGGCGCACGCGACCGCTAAGGGCGCACGCGACCGCGCTATCCTCGCCACCCTGCTCCTATCACGCCTTACGTCGCGAGGAATTGTGCGGCCTGGTCGTCAAGGACATGCAGACGCGGGAGGGTGTGCTGCATCTCGCGTCAGGGGCAAGTGCGGCAAAGTGCGGCGCGAACACGCGCCCCTTTGCGCTAAAGAGCCGTCAAACACTGTCAACATCCGTAATCTTCAGGCGAGCCAGATCCCCGCCCGGCTTTTCGCAACGGAACTAGTGGCCGGGATCGATTCAGGTGTTTAAGCTAAGTCATTGATCCACAGCGGGTTGCTTGGTGTAGCCAACGAAAGCTGCATAGCCGGGCTGACGAGCTCAACGAATTACTTTGCCAGGCAATGTCCTAAAATTCACTCATCTCGGCATAGGGCCGATTGGCTGTGGTGATGGGCACGTCTTTGCGCTGACACTTTTTTCCATCATACTTGCCGTTTCTTTCTCCATAAGTTATATAATTGATGGTTTATCAATACCCTGATGGACGACCGCCGATCGCCATAAGGGAAAACGAGGAAATCAATGAAGCTCGATGATCGGGTTGTCGTGATTACCGGCGCCGGGGCTGGCATTGGCCGTGCCTCGGCCTTGGAGTTCTCGCGCGAGGGCGCCCATGTCGTGCTAGCCGATGTCAACCTGGCGGCTGCCTGCGAGACTGCCGAGGACATCCGGCAGACCGGCGGCAAGGCGCACCCGGTAGAGACCGACGTCGCCGACGCTGCCTCAGTGCAGCGTCTGGTTGCAGAGACACTCCGTATCTTCCACCAGGTCCATGTCCTGTTCAACAACGCTGCGGTTCAGATTAATAAGACCGCGGAAGACACCACCGTTGATGAATGGAATCGCGAAATCGCGGTAAACCTGGGCGGTGTCTTTCTCTGTTCGAAGTTCTTCCTGCCACACTTGCGGATCACCAAGGGCAACATTATCAATATGGCTTCCGTGAACGGCTTCTTTATGGAACCTATTTGCGCCGGTTATTGCGCCACTAAGGCCGCCATCATCGGCCTGACTAAGGCCATGGCCATCGATCATGGCAAAGAAGGCATCCGCATTAACTGTATTTGCCCGGGATATATCGATGCAGGCCTTGCCGAGAGCTACTTCCAGGCACAGCCGGACCCCCAGGCTGCGCGCGCGGCTGCCGGCAAGTTACATGCGCTTTGGCGTATCGGCCGTCCGGCGGAAGTTGGTCGAGTCGCGGTATTTCTCGCCAGCGACGACGCCTCGTTCGTCACCGGTTCGGCGTACGTGGTCGATGGAGGCTTCAGCTCGGGTCTGCCACCCACAAGCTAATCGGTTTCATGGCCTCATCGGGCGGTCCTTCAGGAGAAACCTTGCAACCAATCAGCCAGAAAACTCTCATGGGCGTAGTTCCCATCATCCCGACTCCATTTGATGCGGACGAAGCTATCGACGAAGAGGCTTTGCGTGGGTTGGTCGAATTTGCGGCAGAGGCGCGGCTGGCCGCCATCTGTCTTCCAGCGTACGGGAGCGAGTTTTACAAGCTCTCCGAGAAGGAACGCGCCCGCGTGGTAGAGATTGCAGTCCAACAATCCGCTGGTCGTCTGCCGGTCATCGCCCAGAGTAACCATGGATCAGCCCGGATTGCTCGCTCGCTCGCTCGCACTAATGTTGACTGCGGGGCCGATTTGGTATCCATTGCCATACCGCGGCAATTTCAGCTAAGCGAAGATGATCTGTTACGCTATCTTACCCTGGTTCTGACCGGAGTAGACGTACCTTGTTTGGTGCAGGATTTCAATCCAGGCGGCCCGACAATCAGCGTAGGCTTTATTAGCAGGCTGTCGGCCGAGTGCGCTAACTTTCGGTACTTGAAGTTAGAGGAACCGCTACTGGCTCCAAAGGTGCGCGCCATCCGCGAGGCCACCGGAGACAAGATTCAAATCTTGGAAGGTTGGGGTGGCCTCTATACTCTGGAACTGATTCCGGCGGGAATCTGTGGCTTGATGCCGGGATTAGGAATCGCGGACATTCTGCATCGCGTATTTTTCCTGCGCAAAGCCAACTCCCCTGAAGCATTCGACCTTTTCGAACATGTGTTACCGCAAATCTGTTTTGCCTTACAAAACCTGGAGCTGTTTCTCTATTGCGAGAAGAGCCTCCTGCGGGCCCGCGGGATTCTTCCCAACGCGCGTTGCCGCAATCCCGCATTTACTCCGGATGCCGACACGGCACGCTACATCGAGGAGTTGAACCAAAGAATTCTTCAGAAAGTCGCTCAACTGGGCCTGTAAGACAGGCAGATACGCAGGTCCGATTCTTAGCTCCTCCCGACAACGGGAGCCACAAACCGCAACTCGGCGCTATTCTTCGGACGTAGGAAGTCGAAGTCGCAACCTTGATCCGCTTGTAAGACGTGATCGATATAGAGCCGGGGATAGCCGCGTAGATGCTCGCTCGTCGGCGGCCGGAAAGAAGCCAACCTCTGCTCGATTTCGGCAGTTGACACTAACAAATCGAGCGAACGTCTGGGTGCATCGAGACGGATCTGGTCTCCCGTCCGCACGATTCCCAACAGCCCTCCGGCCGCCGCTTCCGGGCAGACATGAAGAACCACGGTGCCGTAGCTGGTGCCGCTCATGCGAGCGTCGCTAATGCGCACAAGGTCCTTGACGCCCGCTCTCTGCAGCTTGGCAGGTATGGGGATCGAGCCCCACTCCGGCATGCCGGGAACAGCCTTGGGTCCGGAATTCTTGAGCACCAGTACCGATGTTGCCGTCACCTCGAGGTCCGGGTCCTCAATCCGATTCAACATGTCCTGATAATTTTCGAAGACGACCGCCTTGCCCGTATGTGTCAAGAGGTGCTCGGAGGCCGCCGAGGTTTTGAGAATTGCGCCGTTGGCCGCCAAATTCCCCCATAGCACCGCGATGGCTCCTTCCCGAGCGAGCGGCGCGTCAGCCGGCCGGATAACATCTCGGTTATAACAAACCACACCGGCAAGATTCTCGCCCAGCGTTCTGCCCGTGACTGTCCGAACCCCGGTCTCTAGGAGAGAGCCGATTTCTTGCATAACCGCCTGGACACCTCCCGCTGCGTCGAACTCTGCCATCAGATACCTTCCGGACGGCTTCACATTCGCCAGCCAGGGCGTACTGCGCGATAACTCGTCGAAGCGTGCGGGCGGTAAGCAGATTCCCAAGCGGCCGGCAATCGCCACCAAGTGTATGATGGCGTTGGTTGAGCCGCCTACGGCCATACAGAAGCGAATGGCGTTCTCGAAGGCTTTTTCCGTCATGATGGCTGCGGGTCGCAGGTCTTCTTCCGCCATTTCTACGATTCGGCGGCCGCTAGCTTCCGACACTTGCAGGCGGCGCGCCGCAGTCGCGCAGATGCTCGAACTGCCGGGCAGCATCATCCCCAGCGCTTCGGAAATCCCCGCCATGGTTGAGGCGGTTCCCATTACATTGCAGGCGCCCACGCCGCACGAAATGCAACGCTCTAACTCTTGCCAGTCGCTGTCGCTGATCTTACCCAGCCGGTATTCATCCCAATACTTCCACATATCGGTGCCGCTGCCGACTTCGATACCGCGCCAGTTCCCCGAGGGCTTCGGGCCGCCGTTGACCTGGATCGCGGGCAGGTTCGCGCTGGCCGCCGCCATCAATTGAGCGGGCACCGTCTTGTCGCAATTGCAGAGCAACACGACCGCATCAATGGGATTGGAGCGGAGCGTTTCCTCCACGTCCATGGCCATCAGATTGCGATAGAGCATGGCGGTGGGCTTCATGAACTCCTCGCCAAGCGAGATGGTCGGAAACTCGAGCGGCAGGCCGCCGGCCGCTATTACGCCGCGCTTGACGGCTTCGGCCACGCTGCGAAGGTTCATGTCGCAGTTGTTCAATTCGCTCCATGAATTGGCGATGCCGATGACGGGTCGGTCCCGGAAGCGCTCCACATCGATTCCCAGCGATCGCAAGGCGGCGCGATGCTGAAATCCAAGTTCATCCCGTCCGTAAAACCACTCGGCGCTGCGAAATTTCATTGTGGATAACTTCCGTTTCCCCGCTTATTCACCCACCAGCTCCAGGATCGTAATCGAATGCGCCGGAAAGGTGTAAGTCAACGGCTCCCGCCATGACGGCACGTCAGCCTGCCGTATGTTTACGTTTGCGGTCGACCCGAACGGGTTAGCTGCATTCTGGTCGGTTCCATTTAACTCGAACGTATGGCCTGATCGAGGGGTCCAGTGCTGCAGGTGGATGGGTGCCGCGATCTGGCTGTTCTCCTCGCGATTCACAACGGCAAGATACAGCCGGTGACTGTCTTCGCTCAGCGTGGCAATCGCGTCCAGAGAGGCCAACTCGCCGTTAAAGGAGGTCATGGGGCTGGTAACGGCCGTCTGCAGTACTCGCGTGCCGATGTGATTTCGATAGAGTAGGTAGGCGAAGTAAGGCGGCGTCAGCTTGATTGTCACAGGGTTGATTCGTATCAGACCTTGGACATTGAGAGTAGTCGAAAATTCCGCCAGATAGACCAAGTTCGCGCGCCGTAGCAGTTCGTGGAAGACGGCTCCCCAGTAGAGGCCGTCGCAAAGCCTATAATCCGAATCGACCTTTTCGGACAGCCACCACGAATTCAGTTCTGTGATGGCGATGAACGCACGGCCAGGCGGCTTCCGGTCTCCCATGTCGCGCGCCAGTTTGTCCAGTTCGTTCCCCACTTGCACCGGTTCCGCCACTACTTTGCGATAATAATAATCCAGATTCGGCAACCGTGTGTCCAGGTCGTTACGCTCGCCCTCTCCGGTGTAAATTGACATCGCCATCAGGTCGACTGGGATCAGCCCGAGCAGGTCCCGGTTCCAGTTCGGCGGGCCTGGCGGCACACCCACGGACATGACCTCAATGGTGGGGTCTGCCTTCCGCATCCTCGTCAGATACTCCCTAAATCTGCGCACGTAGTCTTCTACCGACGTTGCCCCGATGTATTGGCCCGCACACAGCTCCGCGGCTTCATTGCCAATGGCCCAAATCTTGATCCCATAAGGATTCGCATGCCCATTCTGTGCCCTCAGTCCTCCCATGGGCGTCTGCGGGGAACCATTGGCGTACTCTACCCATTGGGCGGCCTCTTCAGGAGTGCCTGATCCATAGTTGACCGTAATATGCGGCTGGAAACCAACTTCACTGGCCAACAACATATAGTCGTCTATCCCGAAGTCATTCGGTTCCCAATGATGCCAGACCGCTGTCCACCTTTCGGGCCGCCGGTCCCGATCACCGATTCCATCTCCCCAGTGATAACCATCTACGAAGCATCCTCCGGGATATCGCATAATCGGAATCTTCAGCGGCTTCAAAGCGTCCACGACATCCCGGCGCATGCCGTGGAAATTATCGGCTGGCAGCAATGACGCTGAATCGATCCAGAACGAACCCGAACCCTCTACGGCGATGTGGACGCGGCCCACCTTGGTGTCTTCAGGTGCTGTAAACTCAAGGCCGTATTTCTGCCAGTGGTCACTTACCGGAATCTCCAGCCGCCCGTACTGCGGCCCTTGCGGCCGGTCGATCTGCACCCAGGCGTGGCCGGCGCCCCGCCTCTTCAAATAGACATAGAACGAATAACGGCGGTCTTTGACGAGGGGAATCTCGATCTGATAGATGCCGGCATGATGACCGGACCCGGCAAGCTCCACGGCTTGTGATGCGCCCCCGCCGTAGAATTCATGGTGGTCGATCAGGTAGCGAACGTACGGCCCTTTCCCATTCACTAACTCCCAATAGCGGTTGGTCACGCGCTCTTCCGGAACCCATCCATCGGACACTCCGTCGCGGTCCTTATCGCCTTCTTCGAACTTACGGTCGTGCAGCAACTCAGCCCACAGACCGCCCTCTATAGTGTTGTATTCATGCTCGATGAATTGTCCGAAAATGAACGGATGCACTTCACCGGTGACGCGGCCGGCGTCTATCTCGATGGCCGCCTGTGACACCCTGGCGCTTGCAACGCCCAACATCCCGAGAACTGCCGATACCCCGAGGCCGGTTATTTTCCAGCCAGCTCGAACACCCACGGATTACCTCCACAGAACTTTAAAATGTGGCGATCGGATTCAACGGCGAGCCAGTACCTCCGCCGACCGAAAGCGGGGACGCCGTGAGAAGGAACTCCCAACGTCCGCGCGCTGCGGCGGCGTCGCCGAGTGCTTCCAGATCGCAGTTGTCCAGAATGGGCGTGCCCATCGCGATCAGCAGCAACTGATGTATCGGCTGCGCGACGCCGGCGATGCCCGACGGCATAACGTCCGCGGCGGCGTCACTGCCCACGATCGCCACATCCCGCGATCGCAGCCAGCGCACGCAAGACGCATATAAGCCCGCAGAATGCGCCGCCGCGTCCCATGGCCCGATTCTTGCGCGGAGCGCCCAACGTCCCGTTCGAAATAACACCGCGTCGCCGCTTCCGATGTGAAGGTGGGCTCTCTTCTCCCATACGTCGAGGTCTTCCGGATAGATGGCCGCGTCGCGCTCCAGATAGGGAACGTTTCTAAGGCGGGGAATGTCGACTAGAATGCCTCTGGTAAAGATCCCGGGCTTGAAGTGAGTCACATCCAGCCTGGCAGCGCCCTGATCGGTGACCTTCATCTGCGAAAAACCGTTGTACATCTTGCCCTGGTAGAACATGTGACACAGGGCATCCAGGTGTGTATGACCGTAACCATGATAAGAGACCGTATAGGTGTCCAGGTCGAACTGCCCTTCGGCCGGCTTGGCACCTGTCGCGATCATCACATGAATCCACGGGGAGTCGTTATCCACCGATTTCACGCCGTCCGCATTGCGCGCCAAAGACACAGAGTACCCTTCTTCTACCAGCCGCGCCGCCGATTTACGCTTGGCCGGAGTAATCAGGTTGAAGGTACCGGCTTGATCCGCCTTGCCCCAGCGTCCCCAGTTTGACAATTCATGCATCCAGCGATCGATATCGGCCTTGGTCAATGTATGGTCCGGCGCTGTGGGGCGGGCCGGCGCCTGGTCCGGGCCCGGTAACCCCGCCAACAACGTGCTGGCCAGGACCAGCACTCGACACACGGTTGTCTTGAAATCTATCATCAACAATCCTTTCTCAGGAGCCCGTATCAACGGACTTCGCAACGAATCGAGTGACGCCAGTTCAACTCGTAGTTATCGATGCGCAAATCATCCCGCGCGGACGGCTGAGTATCGCCTTGGTCATTGTAAGCGCGCGCGACCAGAATGTATTTGCCGGGCGCCGGAGGCTTCCACGGATAACTCCATAACACCCACGCGTACCGCCGGGAATCTTGATCGAGACTTGCAAGCGACCAAGTCCTGCCCGCGTCCGTGCTGATTTCTACGCGTGCTATACGATTCTCGCCCGCCCAAGCCATACCGCGAATCGGCACCGAACCAGAGGGAATCAGGGCATTGGCCTCTGGGGCGACGATGAGCGATTTGACCTGCATGTGCGCCAGCGGTCGCCGTTCGGAGCCTACGGTCGCCAACCGGATCGCCACATAACGCTGCGTCATGAAAAAGCTGAGGTCCGCATGCTCCAAGGCCTCAATTTCAGCCAGCCACTTCACTGAATCCATCCCGTACCAGCCCGGCACTACGGCGCGCAAGGGATATCCATGCGACACGGGCAGCGGCGCAGAGTTCATGCTTAAGGCGATCATAGTATCGGGATGCATGGCCTTTTCGACCGGAATACTGCGCGCGAATGGAACATCCGTCGCGGTTTCCTGGACGCCCTTATCCGCGCCCACCAGACGGATGTATTTGACTTCAGAAGTCAAGCCGGCTCGCTCCAGTAGCGTGCGCAGTGGCACACCTTCCCAGTTGGCCGTACTCACACCTCTCACCCCACCGCCGGCGCATTCCAGAGTGACCGTTAGGCTGCGTTGGGGCAGGCGCACGAGTTCAGCACGGCCAATCTCGAAAGGCGAATGGACTCGTCCTGCCACTCGCAGTTTGCATTCGCCGGAGAGCTTCGGCGGCACAAAGTGATTACGAACGAAGAAATCCTCGGTCGGCGTGATGAGAGATGGCGAGGCGCCAAACCGCGCTGGCATGTTCTCTGCATCCGCCGCCTGGACCGTCGATGCCGCTCGCACCGTCCGGCTCAAGAGCCGCGGGAAAATCAGCGGAGCGAGGAACGACCGCCGCAACAACGTTGGCCGAAACAGCTCTCCAGACTCCTTCGTCATTTATTTCCGCCGGTAGTGCGGTTGGCATTCGTATAAGTGGATAGAGTCGGCAGAGCTAGCCTCTTAATCAATTCAAGCTGCTTCTTATTGAAGAAGCCGGAACCATCTGCGAATTGTGAGAGCATGGTACGCTCCCGATAGTCCCGTACGTCGACCTCGATCGTGCGATAGTTGGCCTGGCGGCCGCTATAGTCCCACCGCAAGTCTCCGTCCGGACCCCAAACCTTGTACACCAAGTTCCGTGCGTATTCAATCCGGTTGGAGAAATGATCGAGCGCCGCCGTCTGCAGCATCGGCTCGCCTTTCGCGTCCAATTCCCTGCGGATTTTGATCGCAAACACACCGGGGACGCTGACTTCATACGTCTTCGCATCCGGTCGGACAAATGCGAGCGGCACCCGCTTAACATCCAGAAACACAAAAGGCCGGAGCGGCTGGAAACTCTGAAAGATTCGCTCGAGTGCGATAATCTGTTCCACCGATGCCGACGCGTCCATATACAGAGACTGAGGCAATCCCGTCTCACCCATTTCGCTGCCCACCTCTGAAAAGGTAAACTCGGCGAGCGAGATATTTCCGTAGTGTCCTTGCGTAATGTGGTAGACCCCGGTACTCTCACAGTGCGCGTGCGTGGGAGCGCCATTCGAGCGGCAAGGGCACGGGGTGCGGCAGGGGCAGCACACGGCACCTTCGCCGCTCAGATGCCAGTCTGACGAGAAGGGTATACGCGCGCGTGCGGGCATCCGTTCCCGCTCGACGACAGCCACCAGCAGCGCGGCTTCGGGAGCCTCCGGCCATCGGCTCTTCGCGAACAAGGCCACTCGCATCGCCGCCTCCACGTCACCGGCCATTAACAGCGCCCATGCCCAGTGAAAATAGTGATCCGGCTGCGAGGGTTCCAACCCCGCCGCCTGCCCCAGCTTTTGTTGCGCCTGCGCCACCTCCCCTGCCGCAAACGAAATTCCGCCTTCAATTTCCAAGGCGCGTACGCGTGCTCCGACCGGACTCCCGTCCGGTTCGAATCCTGCAAGCGCCTGGCGCGCCCCGAGATAATCGTGCCGTTCAAAACGTAGCCACGCCAGTTCCAGGCAAAGGCCCGAAGCACTCAAACGATGTTCCGCGGAGCCGTTCTCACCGGCAGCAATTAGCTCAACGGCGCGGCTCAACTGAGCATCGGCTGCATCGAGTTGCCCGAATTCCTTGAGCAGGTTACCGAGCCGGTACAAGAGCCACGGGTCGCGCGGCCCCGATTCCTCTATCTGAGCGAGATGCCGCTTCGCATCACTTGCCTCATGGGCTTGCAATTCGCTACTGACCAGCGCCAATAGCTTCTCGAGATCTTTGGGATCGGCCCGCACCGCGCCTGCTAAGCGCGGGTTCGCTTCTCCCACGTGCGACTCTTGCGCCAACAGCAATCCGGCGGCGTTGGGGCCATGCGCGCAGGGCGCTTCGGCAGCGTACGCACGTCCCGATCCGGCAGGCGGCTGCCTGTCGAAGATAGAAATCAGAGAAAGGAACGCGATCCATGGTACGAACCCGCGCAACGCTTCGCGACCTCTCACGGAGTCCGTCCTTCCATGCCGGATTCAGGTCCGGAAATCGCTGCTTCCACTGGATCGGTTTCGTTCTTTTGCTGCCTAACTCTCTGAAAGCTCTCCAATGCTTCCCTGGACATTCTTTCCAACCCCAAACGCCGATAGACGCTGCCCAGAGTATAGTAAGCCGCACCCAAGTTCGGATTCATCTTGACGGCAGTCTCTAACTCCGCTCTGGCCTCTACATAGCGCCCTAAATGGAAGTACGCCTTTCCCAGATTGAGATGAGTGGGAGCATATGACGCCATGAGCTTGTTGGCGGCCTGAAACTGCGATAAAGCTCCCTTATCATCTCCCATGCGGTTCAACACCACTCCGAAATGAAGATGATAGTAGGCGTTATCCGGGCTGAGGAGAAGAGCGCTCTCAAAGTGACGCTTTGCGTCAGGCAACTGGGATTCGATCGCATCAATGACTCCCAGCATGAACTCTGCGCGACTGAACTGAGCGTCCAACTGGAGCGCCAAACGGAAGTGGTGTGCCGCGCGCTCGTAATCCTCTTCGAGGGCATCGTGGTAGCCCAAGGCAAAGAAACTCATTCCAATACCATAAATGGTTAGCGGCGAGCGGTCGCCGAGTTTTTGCGCTTCGAGAAAGGACTTGATGGCGGAAGGCTGGTCGCCCAGCTTTTGGTAGAGTTCGCCCTGGGTAATGTAGTAATGCGGCTGTCGGGAATCAGCTTCGATCGCCTGTTTTATTGCCGTCAAGGCCTCCGTGTATTTGTGTTGCAAGGCGAAGCCGTCGGCTTCACGCTCCAAAGACTCGGGACTTCGCTGCGGGCGGTCGTCCTGCGCCCCCAACGATTCCACGGCGGCTGCAGCATCGCGAGTCATCAGTTGATGCGCTCGTTCCGACGCTTGTTGCGCATCGCTGATTCGTCCCAAACGAGTCAGCGCCCGGGCCAATTGCGCTTGCAGAGATTGATCATCGGGAAATAACTTCGCGCCTGCCTCCAGCACTTCCAGAGCGTGCGGTGTCTGGTCCTCCTGCATCAGGGCGGAAGCCAGTTGCCGGTAAGCATTCAAGGACTTCGGCTGCAGCGCAATGGCGCGCTCAAATGCCGGAATCGCTTCCTTGTTGTTCTCCAAACGGCGCAGGCAAAGGCCGAGATAAATATAAGGCTCGGCAAAGTCAGGAGCGAGGGCAATTTCCCGTTTGAATAAATCTACCGCCCCTGGATAATCCGCTTTGGTGAATGCTAGAAAGCCCAACTTCGAATGAACCACGGGCAGAGAAGGATTTTCCTTGAGCGCCAGGCGGTATTCCTCCTCGGCCGCCGCATCCTCATTCCGCGAAAGATGTGCGTCCCCGAGCAACAGGTGCAGAAACGGGGAGTTCGGGAAGTGCTGATCAAAAAGCTGAAAATGCTGTAATCCGGCTTCCTTGTCTCCCAATGCCAAGTCTTGTTCGATCACCACATACAAGACATAGGGATCTGGATAGTGTAGCGCAAAGGCCCGTAGAAGCGCCTTTCGAGCGGCCTCGTGGGCTCCAAGCTGCCGGTGGGCCATGCCCAGATAGAATTCGCTCTGCGCGTCTGCTGGTAAGTTGCTCAAGACTTCCAGTACGTCGCGCGCGCGCCCAGCGGAAAGCAAAGCTACCGCCAAGCTAAGTCGAAGTCCGGTGTTCGCCGGCGCAATCTTAAGGCCGCGGTTAATCCAATCGAGCGCCGCGTTCACTTCACCATGCTTGAGCAGCAGGACGGAATAGGCCGCGTAGCTCCCCGGGTTGTCCGAGCAGAAGCGCAACAGCGCATCGAAGGCGTCGCGGCGTTCAGCGTACGGCGCCGCTTCGTCGTTGGCCCGCTTGATCAGCCGCTTCGCGGGCAGGCGACTCTCGCAGGAAGACACTTCCGCGGCCCTTATCGAAACCGTAGGAGCGAGCAGCATAGAGGTCAACATTGCGATCGCCAAGGGTTTTCCAACCCAGGCGCTCAGGTTCGCACCAGCGAATGTTCCCTGCTGCAGCATCTCCAGAGCCCAGTAAAAACTGTTATGCTAGCACGCTCCCGGATCGGTCCGCTTCATGAGAAAATATCTCGCGTTGCCGCCCTGGGCGAGTATTAGAAGGCATAATGTAATGACAACTCCGCGATCCTCGGATCGGCTGCGCTGGTCACCTGTCCGAACTGGGCGTCGCCAAAAGTAGTATCGACACTTCTGAAGTTCGTGTGGTTGAAGACATTGAACACATCGGCACGAAATTGAATCCGATGCCGTTCTGTGATGTGAAAGTCTTTGAAAAGGGCCATATCAAAATTAATGAGCCCGGGTCCTTTGATGATTCCCGTACCGGCATTACCGAAATACCCTGCCGCCGGCGCCGCAAACGCGGCCGTGTTGAACCACTCCGCAACTGTCTGAGGACCACTCAAACTCTGCCCCGTCACGTCCGGCCGCGTGGCCAGCCCCTGGAAGGGAACTGCCAGGTGTGGGTCCAGGTTGAAGCCGGAATAGATGGTTGTCACATCCGCATACTTCCAACCACCAAGTACAGTCCGCTTCCAGCCCTGTGTGTTGGCAAACAGTGGAAGATTCCAGACGGCACTGAGACTGAACGTCTGCGTCGCGTTGAACGTGGAACTTCCGTAATCATTTCCCGGATGGTACGCATCCTGGATGGAGCTTACGCCGTTGAACAGAGCGTTGCCTCTGATCTCGCTCAAAGCGTGCTGATACGTGTAGGCAGCGGATAAGAAGAGCTGGCCGATGGTATGCCGGACCGTTGCTTCCAGCGCATTGTAGTTCGCCTGTCTTGCGTTCACAAACGTGTTGATCGCCGCATATCCCTGGTAGGGGGCGTAGATATAGGGGAAGACGGCTCCGCTATTGATTTGTGGGTTGAAATTGTATGGCGAAGCCGCGGGCGGCTGGTTTATATTCAGACTACCCGACAGATCGCGGGCGGCGTTACCCGCATAAGCCGTCGACACAAGCCAGCCTTTGTGAAACTCGTGTTCCAGACTGAGGCTATAGTTATGGATCACCGACATGTGGTTGTTCAAGTCAGTGCTCGTCAGGGTCGCGGCGGAGGCCGGCGCCACTTGGCCGCCTGTAGCGCTCGGGAATGCCGGGTTGATCAATGTAATTGTTTGCACGAACGGAGGATTGTTTGAGCAAACATAACTACAGTCGTTGCTGAATGGGGAGCGGGCGTAGTTGAGCCCATAGCCCCCGCGTAGAGCAGTCTTTCCATCGCCGAATACATCCCAGGCGATACCTATATTCGGTGACCAATACCAGTTGTGTCGGTTTGTAAGATTGAGAGGTACGCCATTAGCCCCGTTGATAATGATTCCGTTCAACGAATTGTAGCCGGCTGTCGTCGTGATTGTACCATCGGCATTGACAATCGGTGCTGCGGCTGGATTATACAAGGAAGGCTCAAAGGCGCTGATGTAGTTGGCCTGTGCGTGCGGCTCCGGCTCATAGAATATTCGCACCCCGGCAGTCACGGTTAGATGACGCGTGATCTTCCAACGGTCCTGCAGGTACGGGGAGACCAGCGTATAGTGGGCATACGGCCGGGTCTCGCTACTTGCCTGCGAAAATGACGCTGGCCGGCCCAACAGAAAGTCCGCCATTGGGTCTCCCGAGAATTGGCCGGTAAAGACCCAATCTCCATTGCTTTGCGCAAAGTTATCCTGCCGCTTGGTGCCAAAGAGAACTGTCCCTCCGGCCTGCAGCGTATGGTTGCCGCGCAGCCAACTCCAGTCGTCGGTCAGCGTATTCTCGAGGCAGCTATCGTGTGGCAGTGGAATGGCCTCCCCGACTCCGAGCGAGGGCCACCCCCCCGTAAAGTCGACTTCCGGTAAACGATTCGAAAGGAGTCCATTGTAAGGCAGTGACTCATTGAAATCGGGCACTTGACTCCGCTGCCAGGTCCCGGTGATCCCAAGATTGTCGACATATTGGCTGGTCGCCACGCTCACGGTGTTCACCATGGCTGGGCTGAGAATCATAGTAAGCTGAATCTGCGCCAGGTAGTTGTCGGTGAAGTCGGTGAACTGATTCGTCGTGAATGGTGAATTGATCCACGGCTGGTTCGGATAGTTCAAGCTTTGGTGCATGTCGAACAGTTCGCCCATTAGACGCAGTTTTGAACTGAAGTTATGATCCACCTTATATTCGTCGTCTCGCTGCCGGTTAATCTGCGGATTCAGGTTGATGTAGTTGAGAAAGCCCCCGCTGGGATTATTCGGAAGCAGCGACAGAGCGTTCAAAAAAGCCAGAGAATTCGGATTGATCATGCTGGCCGGGATCTGATACTGGCCGGAGGAGGTTTGCGGAAAGGGAACCCCTGTTGTAGGGTCCTTAATCGGACTGCTGAACAAACCGTTGCGCATGTCCGCGGTGGGGCTGGCTGATAGGATCGCCGAAGCCAGATCCTGGTAGCGCCACTGCTCCGTAACGAAAAAGAAGGTCTTGTTGCGGCCGTTATAAATCCCCGGAATGATCACGGGGCCTCCCAGATTAAAGCCGAAGATGTTCTGCCTCAGGGCCGGTACGGTGGGCGAAAAGAAATTGCGGGCGTCCATGGCGTCGTTACGCAAAAATTCCCAGGCGCTTCCATGGAGGGTACTGCCACCGCTTTTTGTCTGTAACATGAAGACATTGGCGCCCATCAGGTTGTATTGCACACTAAAGTTGTTCTGCAGCAGACGCATTTCTTCGATCGATTCCGGCGGTGGGGTAATTGACACCTGGGGTCCCGCTGGGTCTTCGTTCCACATACCGTCCATCAAGTATAAGGTTCCGGATCCGCCCATTCCGTTAACCGACAGATAGGCGCCATCCTGGTCGGCGCCTCCGCCCAGAGCCGTACCGACCGCCGTGTTAGTTACCCCGGGCATCAACGAGCCCAGAGTCTGAAAATTGCGGCCGTTCATCGGAAGGCTCTCCGCTTGAACACCAGTGATCTCACCCGAAATCTCCGGGCTGGTAGTCTGGACCGCTGCCGCCATCGCCTGTACTTCCACCGACGTCGAGACTTCGCCTATCTTCAGAACTGGATTGACGGTCACGACGCCCGTCGGATGGACCGCGATGCCTGCCTCCTTGGAGGTTTGGAATCCTTGCCTCGAGACGGTCACTGTATAAATGCCGCTCGGCAAAGCAGCCGCCACAAAGGTGCCATCCGTATTGCTGGTGACGACCCTGCTTTCGCCGTTGGCTTCATTCGAAATGGCAATGCTCGCCTGCGGGACAGCCGCTCCGCTACTATCGGTAACCGCTCCGTTAATCGTTCCTGTAGTCGAGACTTGCGCGAAAGACCCAGGAATCCGCAAAGCAGTGAGCACGAGAGCCAATGCAAGTCCTTTAAAACTCCTTCGATCAGCCATGGTTCCCCCATTTTGTTCGCCGGCCTTGGTGGCGATGCGAGCATTCTGCCAGTCGATATTTGAGAAGTATAGTCTTCGTCTGTTTGGCTTGTCAACAGAAAAATGCTATATCAGTGAATTGATTTTCAGCCCGGAGGAATTCACCTCACGAAGCGCTTAGCGGGTGCGGGATTCAGCCGGATGCGCGCCTGGAGTCCGGAATCCGAGGTGCTCCGAGATCTGTGCGGCGTAATTCTTTATCAGCTTACCCAAAGCGTCCATGCGGCCCAGGTCGACTTGCACCAATGTGCCCGCGATGGCCACACTGGCAATTACTTTTTTCACGTTGTCATATACGGGAGCACCCACGCATCGGCCCTCGTCTTCATCCTCTGCGTCATCGACGGCGTACCCACGTTCTGCGGAACGCTTCAGATCGTCGAGCAGCAGTTCGGCGGATGTGAGGCTGCGCGGCGTACGCCGCAGCAAAACTGACGGTGGACACAGCCTCCTGATTTCGCCTTCGTCGAGATGCATCATCAATGCTTTCCCCACCGCCGTACAGTAGAGACTATTGCGCTTTCCTATCCAGGTATTGAGGCGTATAAAACCGTCCGGTTCCGCTTTCTCGATATAGACGGCTTCATCTCTTTCGAGAATTGCCAGGTGGCTGGTCAAGCCGGTCAACTCCGTTATTTCCTCCATGAGGGGCCGCGCCACAGCCCGCAAGTCCAATAAGTACCGCGCCGCATTGCCGTCCCGAAAGCTCAGTACCTTATATCCCAGGCGATACTTCTTCGAGTCGTCGCTGCGCTCAGCGTAGCCGCACTCGCGCATAGTCTCCAGAAGATAAAATGCCGTGCTATAGGGGATTCTGTGCTGCTCGCTAACTTCTTGTACGGTGAACCCAAAGCTGGTTTGATTCAAGCTATCCAGAATTGCAAAGGCACGCTTCAACGCCGGAACCTGGTACTTCTTCAAAGCCGGCGCTGGGTTCTTGGTCATGGGGTTTGTACTCCTCATCTGTCATTTTAGAATCTTACTCCGATTATCTGTCAGTTGCTGAAAGCACGGGCTTACGCGCAACGCTTGGAACCAGCGCGGAACTATCCCTGGCGTGCTCGCGGCACCGTGATTCCGCGGCAGACCCAGTACGCGAGGCCGATCAATGGCCGCCGGTTTGGCTGCCGCCCTGCATTGAAGTTTATTTCCTAGATCTGTCAAAGATGTGATATTGTATCAATCTGCGGTGGATCACGGCGCGAGCGGAGGCCAGGTGAACTACGAGATCCAGTTTCTCAAGGTCGGAGAGTCGGATGTTCCGGGCCCTGAGATCTATTGGATGCGGCATTGGAATACTTGGGAGACCTTATATTTCTATGTGATCGTGATCCGCGGCGGCGGCAAGATAATCGTGATCAACAGCGGTCCGCCGGCCGATCTGACGCGGCTCAATGAGGTTTGGGTCTCCGGCTACGGAGATTCGCGGGCGGCTCTGCGGCGTACTGCCGAAGAGCTTACGGAAAACGCACTTGGCGCGGCAGGTGTAGATCCGGCCGCAGTGGACTACCTGCTGCTCACGCCTTTACAGGCCTATACCACCGGCAACGTGCCCTTATTCTCAAATGCCTCCATCTGCATCTCCCGCAGAGGCTGGATCGAGGACATTCACGCTCCTCTATGGCCTCCGCATATGCCCCGTGATCTTTACATTCCGGAGGATGTGCTGATCTACCTGGAGACCAGCGCATGGCCGCGCGTGCGCCTCATCGAAGACGATGAGGAGATTGTGGGCGGCATTCGGGCGCGTTGGGTGGGCACGCACCATCGTTCGTCCATGGCTTTTCTCGTGGAGACGGCGGCCGGAACGGTAGCGCTATCGGACTGTGTCTTCAAGTATCCGAATTTCGAGCAGAACATTCCCCTCGGCGTGCAGGAAAGCATGGAGGAATGCATGCGCAGCTATGCGCTCATCCGCCGCTCCGCCAATTTGATCGCACCGTTCTACGATCCCGCCGTGCTCCGCAGGCATCCCGGGGGAAGAATTCCATAACTCTAAACAGGCAGGCACAGTCATTGTGATCACACAGGTAACCAGTAGTAACTCGTCCGAGGAATTATTTGAAGAGGCGCGGCGTTATATTCCGGGCGGCGTGAATTCGGGCACGCGGGCCATGCATCCGCCCATCGTCTGGCGGCACGCGGAGGGCTCCAAGCTGTTTGACGTAACGGGCAGGGAGTATCTGGACTACCACGCCGCGTTCGGCCCCATTGTGCTGGGGCACAACTACCCTGCGGTCAATCGAAGAGTTGCGGCAAGCCTGGAATCGGTCGACCTGGTGGGCGTGGGGACCACGGAGGCCGAGATCCGTTTGGCCGCAAAGCTGTGCCAGCACATCCCGTCCGCGGAAAGAGTATTGCTGTGTGTCACCGGGTCGGAAAGCACCTTCAACGCCATTCGTCTGGCGCGCGCCGTGACCGGCCGCAAAAAGCTGATCAAGTTCCAGGGCTGCTTTCACGGATGGCACGATGCGGTTTGTATGAACGTGATCAGCCCGCCTGAGAAACTGGGCAGCTACGATCCATGTTCCGCGGGTATATCGGAAGAAGTGTTACACCAGACGATCGTCCTCGATTTCAATCGCATTGATCAGGTAGAGGATGCGTTACGGCGAGAGCCCGATCAGATCGCCGCCATCATCCTTGAGCCGATTCCGCACAACATCGGTTGCGTACTGCCAAAAATCGAATTCTTGCGCGGACTCCGCAGCCTAGCCGACCTCCATGGAGTCGTTCTGATTTTCGATGAAGTCATCACCGGCTTCCGGCACGACCTTGGAGGATACCAGAAGTATGCAGGTGTCACCCCGGATTTAACCACGCTTGCCAAGAGCATGGCGAATGGCTTTCCGATTGCCGCGCTATGCGGAAAGCGTCACCTGATGGAACGCTTTGCCACCTCCGGGGGCGATGTCTTGTTCGCGGGAACTTACAACGGCCACCCGCTTGGAGTGGCGGCAGCTCTGGCTACCATAGAGGAATTGGAGCCGGCGGATGCGCACCGGCATTTGTTCCAGATGGGAGATGCGCTGGCAGAGGGTCTTCGCGGCCTTTTTTCCCGATATGGCGTTTGCGCACATGTTGCCCAGTTCGGATCGGTGGTCGTTCCTTACTTCATGGAACCGCCCATCGAGAACTATACCGACCTGCTCAGAAACAATACCCAGATGGATCTACGCTTCCGAAAAGAAATGGTCAATCGGGGGATATTTATGCTCCCGCTGGCGCTAAAGCGTAACCATCTCACGTTGAGTCACACGACTGAGGATATCAGTCGAACATTGAATGCCGCCGAGGATGTCCTGAGGACGGCCGCGGGAGCCTGAAAAATTGCGGATCACCAGCCTTGAAGTAATTGTCATCGGTTGTCCGCCGGAATTTTCCCAGGGGGCCGAGGGTGAATTCCTGGTCACGCCGCTGCATATTTTCCCGGACTATCAGAAATTGCTCGGCCCCCGCTTCGTGGGACTGCGCGCCGGGCCTGCTTATGCCATCTTGGTGCGCGTGCTCACCGATGAGGGGCTATACGGAATTGGCAGTGTCGGAGCCGGAAACGGCGCCGCTGCCTACGTTCTCGAACATCATCTGAAGCCCATCGTGGTAGGCGAAAACCCTTTCAACGTCGAGCTGTTGTGGGAAAAAATGTTCCGCGGCACGCTGAACTATGGCAGAAAAGGTCTGGTACTGGAGGCCATCAGCGCGGTGGATATCGCGATCTGGGACATCTTGGGGAAAGCCACCGGACAGCCCGTGTACAACCTGCTGGGCGGCAAGACCCGTGACCGCCTTCGACTCTACGCAAGCCGGTTGTATGCCCAAAGAGATTTGGACCTGCTGGCGTCGCAGGCGGCATCGTTTGTGCGACAGGGATTCACGGCTTTGAAGCAACGTTTTGGATACGGTCCGCGTGACGGCGTACCCGGCATGCGCCGCAATCTCGAGTTAGTCAAGACCGTGCGCGATGCGGTTGGTCCCGATATTGAACTCATGGCCGATGCGTACATGGGCTGGGACGTCAATTATGCCATTCGCATGATCCGCATGCTGGAGGATGCCGGAATGGATCTGAAGTGGGTGGAAGAGCCCGTGATCCCCGATGATATCGATGGGTACGCTCAAATTCGCCGGGCGGTCCGAACTCCCATCAGCGGCGGCGAGCACGAGTTTACGCGTTACGGCTACCGGGAATTGATCCGCAAAGAAGCGGTCGATATACTGCAGCCGGACGTGAACCGCGTCGGGGGCATCACGGAAGCGCGCAAGATCTGGGCCATGGCCGCGGCATACAATCTGGCCGTGGTTCCTCACGCCGGGCAGTTGCATAACTACCACCTCGTCATGGCCCATCTCAACTCGCCGATAGCCGAATATTTCCCGCCGGCGACCGAAGGAGGCGCACGCGATGACGACACGCTCTTCTGGGAGCTCTTTGTTGGCGAACCCGTGGCGGAAGGTGGATTCCTGACCCTGTCCGAAAAGCCGGGCTTGGGCCTCGAGTTCAACGAGGAGAACCTCCGGCTATGGCGGATTGCGTGAGTTATCCGCCGGCTCCCCCTAATCCAAGCAGAACCGTGGCGACGATCAGCAGAGCCACTCCGGCCAGCAACATCCGCAGGGACCGCCGGTTGGCGCCCATCCACTCGCGCGTAAGAAAACCGCAAACCAACGTGGTAATGATCAAGATCGCATTCCATAAGGACCATCCCAGTGACGGTCCCAGGCGCCCCAACTTGCTCGCCCCCCAACCGTAAACGATCACCGAGCCGGTGAATAGGGCAGACATCACCCATGCATGCACCCAATCCATGGGCAGTGTTTTCCGATACAACAGGGCCCAGTTCCGGCGCTTGAACATGAGATACAGGCAGTAGCCTACGTTCAGAAGGCCGCCGGCCGGGAGCGCGATCAGCCACAACGCGTTCAAGCTGCCGTCCTTGGTTGCGCCGAAGTGCTCAGCAGCGTCCGCAATCGGTTTGCCGAAGGCATAGCTGAAGTTCAACATTCCCGAGAACACGCCCGAGAGAATGCAGATGGTTAACCCTGCCGCGAAGGAGACCTTGGGATTGAGCGACTGCGTTTCGACCTTGTCCGCCTGCTTGTCCCGAATGTTGCCCGCCACGGCCTGCGCCACAACCCCCACGATGGCGATCGCGTTGCCAGCTAGAATCAGCAGTCCGTTTCGCGTCCAGATGAGATCCGGGGTGAGCACGATCATCGGGATCAGCGCGCCGAGGGCCATGTAGATGCCCGTGATCATGGAGAATCCCAGTGCCATTCCCAGCGCATCCACACCGAGGCCGAAGAAGACCGATCCCGCTCCCCACCCCGCTCCAAACAGGGCCGTCAGCCAGAGAATGTGGCCGCCCGCATAGGCAAGTACGGCGGCCAGGTGGGGAACCGTCGCCCAAGCCATGACCCACGGAAGCAGGAAGAATGCAATAACGGAATAGACCAGCCACAGGTGCTCCCATTTCCACCGCCGGACAAACTTCATGGGCAGCGGGAAGGCACCCTGTGTCACCCCCGCAATCAGAATCCAGACCAGTCCCAGCAGGTAACTGGAACTCATGGTCTGCCCCAGGAGCAGGATCCCGTTTTTTGGTCAAAGTTCCGTGGCGCGCATGTCATCGAATTATGATAACGTATCAACAAGCTGATTTGAGCAAAAGGCACTCGGCGCAGCGCCGCAAAATCCGTCGGAGGGTAACCTTTCATGCAAAGGCGCGACTTCATCAAACAGGTTGGCACGTATCCGTTGGCAGCGCAGGGCCTGGGGGCAGCACAGCAGGTCTTGGCGCCAACATTCCAGGATCACGGAGCACGGCAGGTCCTCGATCTGGCGGGTCCTTGGGAATTGCGCATGGATCCTGCCAGCCAGGGAGTCAACCGCAAATGGTTCCACGCGGACCCTCCGGCCTCTGAGGCGCCGGTCATCCCCATTGAGGTTCCCTCCGTATGGCAGCAGTACATCGATAACGGCGGCGGTATCGCATGGTACACGAAGACGTTCTCGTTACCGCCGGAGTTAGTCAGGCGCGCACTGCGGGTGCGCTTTGGGGCGGTCGATTATCGCGCGCGTGTATGGTTGAACGGGCAGGAAGTGGGTGGTCACGAGGGCGGCTTCAGTCCCTTCGAGGTCGATATCAGCCGCGCGGCGCGGGCTGGCACAAACCGTCTGTCGGTGCGTGTATCCGACGCCGCCCGCACTTTCGTACATTACTATTGCGGGCTGCCCGGGTGGGACAAGCCGTCGTGGCACACCATTGACGGTATCGACTTCGAGCATATTCCGGCGGGCTTTCAGGATTGGCGCGAAGGATTCAATCACTGCGGCATCTGGCAGGGCGTTGAGGTCATCGCGCACGATCCCGCCTATCTCGCCGACACCTTTCTTCTTCCGAAGCTTGCTGCGAATGCCGTGGAGGCCCGCCTGGAAATCGTGAATCAAACCCGACTTCCCATAGACGCGCGGTTGACCATGAACATACGCCCGTGGAAGGGAAGCGCTGCGAGTGCCGGTGGTGTGGAGCACACCGTTCGTCTGAACCCCGGCCTCAATTCGGTCGCTATATCGGCAGATCTGCACCAGGTGCACGCCTGGAGTCCCGAAGATCCTTTCCTTTATGTGGCGGAGGTCAGCCTTTCGAGCGGCGGCCAGCGGCGCGACGATCTGCGTTCGCGATTCGGTATGCGAGAGCTCACCGTTGGCTCGGATGGCTTCTTTCACCTCAATGGAAAAAGAATCTTCCTCAAGGGCGCGCACTATCAAAGCACGGAGCCTCTGACGCTCGCGTTTCCTCACAATCTGGAAATGGCGCGCCGCGTCGTCGAAATCGCAAAAGAGGGCGGCTTCAATTTCATGCGGCATCAAGGGAGGCCCATCGCGCCTTCCATATTGGACGCGGCCGATGAGCTTGGAATCCTTCTCCAATCCGAGCCGGCGGTGAGCCGCATGCCCGACCATCCGCAAATGGAGGAACTGGCACTGCGGGAAACCAGGGACCTGATCCTACGCGATCGCAGCCGGCCTTCTATCGGGATCTGGAACTTGATAAACGAGCAGGCCGCCGGGATGAAGGTGGTCTACAAGATGGCGCAACTGGCCCGCGAGTTAGATCCCACGCGGATCATCACGGAATCGGCTGGAGGGCCTTCGCATTTTTATCAGCCTTACTCGACGGAGGGCGTCTCGTACGTAACCGAGCATGGCTATCAAGACGCCCCGCTGCCGGAAAAGGTGCTTGAATATTGGCGGAAGCGTGGGATTGCGGGACAGTTGTATTTCATCACGGAATTCGGCTTCGGCGCCCTGGAAGACATCGACGCGGTGCTGGAGAAGTACGGACCGAACCCGAATCGCTACATGGAAGACTACCTGGGGTTTGTGAAACAGAAGAAACAGATGGAGTACACCTTCGAGCGAACCGGAGCCAAAGACGTTTTCCCGGATCTGGCCGCTCTGCGCGAAGCTGCCCAAACGATGCAGGCCAACGCCCACAAGTTCGCCGTCGAATCTTTTCGCTCCAATCCTCGAGTCGGCGGATTCAATGTGGTCCAGTTGTTCGATTCCAATTCCAACGAAGTGGACGGATTGGTAGACTTCTGGCGCAACAAGCGCAAGAAATCGTTTTATGAATTTCAAAAAATGAACCAGCCGTTGCAATTGATCGTGCAGTTCAGTCCATTCAATCCGAAGGCCGGCAGCGAGGTGCAAATCGATGTCACGCTGGTCAATGAAGATCGAATTTCCGGAGCTAAGACGCTCTCGCTACGGGTCACTGGACCGGACGGAGCCGAACTCTTCTCACGAACCGATAAGGTCGAAGCACAGCCATGGGTCACGCGGCTCTTCAGCGGCAAGATTCCGGCCGGCCGGCAGCCCGGCAAGATGATGATCGAAGCGGAACTGCGCGAGGACTCCAAAGGGCTCCTCAAAAAATCGGAACAATTGACCGTGTATCACCCGCGCGAGTTTGCATGGCCGGCGGATGGGTTCGCTCTGTTCGATCCGCAGAACCGCTGGCCCGGCGCCAAGAACCGGTCCGACCTTCATATACGCAGCTATGACGCCCAAGCGGAACGGCCCGAGCTGGTGATCGTACCCGCGTTCTCCGAGCTTTGGCGCCAGCGTGGCGATTTCGAGAACTTCGTCCATCTGATCGACCAGGTGCGCCGCGGCTCCACGGTGCTCTTTCTCGGAATCCCTTCCGATGGTGGTCCGATCTTCGGGCAGCGAGCGACCGGGATCATCTTTAATTTCAGCTCGCTTACCGTCGGCGCGGTTCTAGGATTCACTTTATCGGCAGATGGCGAGAGCGATACCTGGGGCGCTTATTCCGGCCCCTATGGCTGGGCAGCGGGCAACACCCGATCGGGAAGCCCGGTCACGCGGCACGCGGTCTTCGCGGGTTTGCCCGGACCCGGCCTTATGGATTGGGAATACGGCAACATCATGTCCGGTCGCATGCCAGCGCCCTATCGCATGTCCACGGAACAAACCGGACCGGCTCTGCCCATCGTTCCTCTCGAGAGCGGCAAAGTGGCCTTTTGCGCTTTCGAGCTGCTAGAGAATCTGGAGCAAGACGGCCTGTCCGAAAACCTTCTTTCGAACCTGGTGGGATATCTGCACAAGCAACTGCCGGCCCAATTGCGGGCGCGCACCGAGCGGGAGGAAGAGACTTTGCAATTCCACCGCCGGCAAGTGCAGGACTACTGGGACAAGTTCCTCGCCTAGACCGCTGGTTAGGCCAGGCGAAACGCTGATAGGCCGCCATCGATCACCATGGCCGAGCCGGTGACGATGGAAGATTCATCCGATGCCAGGAAGAGCACGGCGTTAGCTACCTCCCCGACCTCGGAGATCCGGTTGAGCGCGTGCAGCCGGTCCACCTTTTCCCAGGTCAGGTTAGGATCGACTCCCGAATCGATCCACTTTACCACCAGCGGCGTTCGCGTATATGTAGGGCACACGCAGTTAACCCGGATATTATCTTTCCCGTAATCGGTGGCGATGCTGCGCGTCAGCCCGATGATGGCGGCTTTAGTGGCGCAGTAAGTCGCCAGGTTAGGTTCGGCTAGCAGGCCGTTCGCCGACGAAGTCAGAATGATACTTCCCTTTCCTCGCTGCTGCATCTCCGGGATACAATACTTACAAGCGAGAAACATACTCTTCAGGTTCACATTCATCACCTGATCCCATTCCTCTTCCGAGACGTCGGCCAGTGCGTTGCCGATCACTACGCCTACGTTGCTGAAGAGCAGGTCCACGCCCCCGTAATTACGCACCGCCTGCGCTACCAGGTTCTTTACCTCGTCCGCTTTGGTGACATCCGTTTTGGCAAAAACGCATTGGCCTCCGGCATCGCGGATCTCTTCCGCGGTCAGGTTGCCGCCCTTCTCGTCAATGTCTCCACCGACCACCAACGCGCCTTCTCTGGCGAACAACATTGCCGTACCGCGCCCGATCCCCGAGGCCGTTCCTGTTACTACTGCTACTTTGTTTTTGAGCCGCATAGTCCTTCCAGATTTGATTATTGCGGACGCGCCTGGGCGGCAAAGTGGCTTTCAAACCACCCGGTACTGCGGTTCAGGCTATCCACGCGGTGACGGACCTCCCGGATGCCATGGCCCTCCCGGGGGTAGCGAACCATGACGGTCTCCACGCCGGCATCCTTGAGGGCGATATACAACTGCTCTGTCTCGGCGATGGGCACGTCGCTGTCGTTTTCGCCATGCATCAGTAACGTCGGCGTGTGCGCCCCCGAAATAAACCTCAGCGGCGAACTCTGCCAAAGCTTGTCCAGCAGATTTTCCTGATGCGGTTCTCTTCCGTAAGCCATGTGGACGTACTGATTATTATTGGTCCGGTAATTATAAGTCACCGGATTCGTGATGCCCGCGATCGAGACGGCCGCCTTGAATAAACCTGACTCGGTGAGGATCAACGCGCAGATGAATCCGCCGTAGCTCACGGCTTCAATCCCCATCTGATCGCGGTTTAGCCAGAGATAGCGGCGAATCGCGGCACTGGTTCCATAGAGCACGTCTTGCGCCTCGGCACCGTGCTGGTCGCCGAAAATGGCGTCGGCAAATTTCTGTCCGTATCCGGTCGATCCGCGGTAGTTCACCATCAATGTCGCCCATCCACGACCGGCATAGACCTGGTTGGAAAAATCGAACGCGGGCCCCTGTTGCCCGTGTGGCCCACCATGCACGCTAACAATGAGCGGATAGGTCGCATTCGGATCCTGCGCGGCCGGCTTGGTGAGAAACGCCTCGACGTCATAAGCGTGATCGTAGCTCACGAAGTTGAAGCTTTCGACGGTGCCCAGCACGCGTTCCTTGAGCAGGTCCGCATTCAGCGCAGTAATCTGCCGGGCCGGCTGTTGGGTAGACTTGACGTAAAGCTCGGCCACATCCGCGGTTCCGGTGAAGCTGTATGCCAGCGCGTCACCTTGGCTGACGGACCAACTACTCACCGCTCCCACACCGCTCACCACGAGTTCCGGGGGGCCGCCCGCCGCGGGCGCCCGGTACAGGTGCACGCTTCCCTTCTGTTGTACCGTGAAATAAAGGAAAGTTCCTTCCGGATTCCAGGCCGGGGCACCTTGCCGGTTATCGATTGCAGCGGTGATCTCTCGCGCATGCTCGCCGGATGCGTCCATCATCCAGAGATGCATATCTTCCATCACGGCATCCAGGTAGGTCACTCCCCTGCGCGTAGCCTGGAAGACGATACGATTGCCATCCGGAGACCAACGCGGCCGGTACTCCGAGCCTTCCGTCGCCGTCAGACGGCGCAGCGCTCCCCCCGCGAGTTTCAGAGCGAAGATATCGTTGTTGAAGAAGCGATCGGTGTCGGGTTCGCGATTCGAGACGAACAGGATCTCATCGCCGCGCGGCGACCAATCGATCGAGTGTTCATGAAAAGGGCCATCCGTCAGTTGGCGCACCGGCGCACCGCCAAGATCGGCCACGAAGATGTGCAGGCGGCGATTATCGCAGAAAGGATTTAAGCCATCCGATGCGTCCGGCCGGTAAAGATACCGGGTGATGACCATCGGGTCTCCCGAGGCTAGCGCGGTCTCCGGACCTGGAACCGCGGACAGGAACGCGATCTGCTTGGAGTCCGGCGACCACGCCAGCCCCTTACCTGTTTCCGGCATGCGGCTGTTGGTGGATTGAATCGGCGCCACGAATCGCACGCCGCTGCCATCCGGCCGCACGATCAGCAGCCCTGACTTTTCGCCGGTCTTGCCTTCGTACGCCAGCCAGTGTCCGTCGGGAGACCACACCGGCCCCGAACCAGGTTCCTTCTCGGATCCGACCGCCACCGGAGCGCCGCTTTGAAGATCGCGTATCCAGATGAAGGAATATGGGCGTCCCGGGCCATCATCATAAATAACCGTATAGGCCACGCGACGGGCATCCGGCGACAAGGCAACTTCGCCGACCGCGCGTAATCGCACCAGGTCGGCGCTCTCGAACGGATGTTTCCCAGCCGGAAAGCAGGCCACGCTGAGGCTAAAGAAGAAGACCGCGGCCCTCCCGGCCCGCTTCATAGGTTCATGATTCCTTTGATTTCGTTTCCGCCGATATCCGTCAGTTTTTTAAGCCGCCCCTGGCTGAGATAGATCATTTGATTCTGATCCATTCCCATCAGCCGCAGGATGGTGGCATGCAGATCGCGCATATGGATGGTCTCACCTGCCGATCGGGTTCCGAAGTCGTCCGTCTGGCCGAATGAAGAGCCGCCCCGCACATTTCCTCCCGCCATCCACATCACCAGGCCGTATTGATTGTGGTCGCGCCCCGGCTTGTCCGTGATTAGGTTGTTATCAAACGGAGTGCGGCCCATTTCGGAAGCCCACACCACCAGCGTCTCGTCGAGCAGCCCCCGCGACCTAAGGTCCTTTAGCAACCCGGCGATGGGCTGGTCCACCTCGCGACAGTGCAGCGGTAAACGGTTCTTGATGTCGCCATGGTCATCCCAGGGCTTGGTTGAACCGTGCATTACCATCACGAAACGCACTCCGCGCTCCACCATGCGGCGCGCCATCAAGCATTGACGTCCCATCGTCTGTGCGACTGGGTCGTCTAATCCGTATAACTTATGCGTGGCTTCGCTTTCTCCGGCCAGATTGATCAGTTCCGGGGTTTCCGTTTGCATGCGGAACGCCACCTCGTAAGCCGCGATGCGCGCCTCCAGATCGCCGGTCAGCGTGCGTTGATCGGCATGTTTTTGGTTCAGCCAGCGGAGCAGATCCAGTTCGGCCCGCTGCTGCTGGGAAGTCATTCCGGCCCGCGGCTTGAGGTCTACCACGGGTGCGGGCGTGGTGGTGCGAAACAGGGTGCCCTGATATGCCGCGGGCAGATATCCGTTACTCCAGATGGACGCGCCCCCTACCGCCGGAGAGCCGGAGCCCAGCACGATGAATCCTGGTAAGTTTTGGTTCTCGGTACCCAGCCCGTACGTCGTCCATGCTCCCACCGAAGGGCTCCCAGGAAAGATACTTCCAGTCAAAGCATGATAAACCGCCGGTGGGTGATTGTTATTCTCCACCTTGATGCCGTAAACGAATCCCAGGTCGTCGGCGCACCCGGCCAGATGCGGTAGCAGGTCGCTCATCCAAAGTCCCGCATGGCCACGCTGGCGAAAGGGCGCCACAGGCGGAATCACACGATTCGGCGCTGCGGCAAAGGTCGCCACTTCGCCCACCGCGCCCTCTATTTTCGGCATCTGCTTGCCGGCATAACGTTCCAAGGCGGGCTTGTATTCGAAAGTATCCATCTGGCTGACACCGCCCTCCAGGAACAGAAAGATACAGCGCTTAGCCTTGGCGGGAAGCTGCGGAGGCTTGGGTGCCAGAAGCCCAGGCGCAACGCTTGCCGCACGTGCCTCCGACGACAGCAGATCCATGCATGCCAGACCGCCAAGGCCTAGGTACGAACCGAAAAGCACCCGCCTTCGCGACAACAGATTCTTGGGGTCTCTTGCTTCCACGGTGAACCTCCATCACTCAACGTACATGAGTTCGTTAGAGTTGAGTACAACTCTGCACAGCGCTTCCAAAGATCCCTGGAACGTCGCCATGCGCACTGCCTCGCCGGAGTCCGGCGCGCGGTTGAATACGATTTCGAATAGCCTGGCCACCTGTGCCCGGCGATCGTCCCCGGCATCTTTTTTCACCCGGGCTGCGAGGTAACCGGCTTCCTCGTTCACCAACGAGCCATTCATCAGCGTGAGGGCTTGTAGCGGCGTAGTGGTGGCGCTACGCACCGGACACGTTTCATTGAAGACCGTAGCATCAAAAACTGCCATCATGGGCAATGGAATCGAACGGCGCTGGAAGACGTAAACCGACCGCCGGCGAGCATCTTCCTCTTTCTCGTTCGGTTCCCACTGCAAACCCCCAATTGGAACCGGCTTGGCGAGGTCCGCCAGCTCTTCCGGCAACGCCGGAAACACACTGGGCCCGCCGCGCTCGAGGTTGAGACGTCCACTTACAAAGAGGATACTGTCGCGAACTTCTTCGGCTTCGAGCCTCTGTCGCGAGAAGTGCCACAAGAGCCGGTTGTCGGGATCCACTTTCGCGCCCACCGCCAACGCCACGGAATTATCGGCCGACTGCCGATATGCGTTCGAGGTAAGAATCAGGCGATGCATGGCTTTGACGCTCCAACCCTGCGCCATGAAGCGATGCGCCAGCCAGTCCAGCAAGTCCGGATGGCTGGGCGGGTCCCCATTGCGCCCAAAGTCATTGGGGGTTCCGACAATACCCCGGCCGAAATGGTATTGCCAGATCCGATTGACCATCACGCGCGCCGTCAGCGGATTATCCGGGCTGGCAATCCAGTGGGCCAACGTGATGCGCCGTCCTCGCGTCGGGAACTGGCGATAACGGTCGCTTTCGATTGCAGCGGGCTCGGAGTTCCCAGTGATCGCGCTGGGAAAGCCGGGCTCCACGCCCTCGCCGGGTTGCCGAAAATCTCCGCGGATCAGCACGTGAGTCTGCGGGAGCGGCGGACCCGCAGGCGGTCCAGTCACGTTGGTCACACTCAGGGCGATCGGCTGCCAGCGCGCCAACCGCCGCTGCAAAATCTCGATTTGGTCGGTGAGCTTCTGCCATTTTTCGGCCTCCGCCGCGGAGAAGTATTTCAACTCCGCTCCATCGAGAGGCATGGCCCGCCGCACGTCTGCCACGTTCAACTGGCGGAAGCGATCGGGTGGGTCGGACAGCTTCCGCGCATAGCCATCTCGTAACTTCGGAAGCAGAATCTTTTCGTAGGCATCCAACGCCTCCTTCTGCTCCGGATCACCTGTGCGGTTGAAGTCGGCCAACAGTTCCGCGTGTCGCGCTCGCTCATCCGGCGTGAAGATTTTCTGTTCGGCCTTGTGCAGCTCCAGACGCAGGTCCTGCGCTTCCAGATCGCGTTTGCCAGCCTCCGCAATCTTCAACGAGATGAGCTTGTCCAGCAACGCTTTTTCGTAATCATCCAGCGCTTTCCGCTCCGGACCGTCTTTCAAACGGTCGGTATAATACCGGATTTTCGCTTCGGCCTTCGCGCGGAAGGCTTGATCCGCAAAGGGCGCTTCCACGTCGTTCACGTAGATCGAATTGAAAAAAGCCTGGAACCGGTAGAAGTCCCGGCTGGGAATCGGGTCGTACTTGTGATCGTGACATTGGGCGCACCCGATCGTGAGTCCCAGAAAGACGGACGATGTGGTGGCCGTGACTTCATTGAGATACACCTGCCGCTGCTGCTCGGATACGAAATCTTCCACGTCCCACGGCGCCATACGTAGATAACCCAGCGCCACATAATTGCGTACATCCGGCTCGTAGCTGCTGCGCGTCTTGCTATGCTCGTCGCCGCCGCCGATTTGCAGCAGGGCAAACCGGTTGTACGGCATGTCGTTGTTGAACGCGTCAATCACCCAATCGCGGTAGCGCCAGGGATTGCCACCCGTCTTCGCCAGCGACTGCAACACCCGGGAACGGCCAAGCTGGGCGTCCCCTTCCAGACCTTCCGTTTCGGAATAGCGAACCAGGTCCAACCAGTGGCGCCCCCAGCGCTCGCCATATCGCGGGTCCGCAAGCAGGCGGTCCACCAGTTTTTCGTAGGCGTCGGGAGCGCTGTCTCGCAGAAATGCGTCCATTTCCTCGGGCGATGGAGGCATGCCGATCAAATCGAAGTAGACCCGGCGCGCCAGAGTCCGCCCGGAGGCCGCCGGCGCTGGCGAAAGGTCTTTCGCCTCGGCCTTTTCCAGAACGAACGCATCTATAGGATTTTTTACCCAGGCAGCGTTGTGTACCGCCGGTATTTTTGGATCGGCGGGCGGCCGGAAAGCCCAGGCCTTGGCCGGCGCCTCCGCTTTGGCTTGGACGCCAGTCTCGGGTTGCAGACCGCGGATCCATTCCGCAATCTGTGCAACCTCGGCGTCCGGCAGGATCTTGCCCATCGGCATGCGCGGGCTCAAGCGCCCCTGCAGAATTTGCACGATTACGCTTTGCTCGGGACGTCCCGGCTGTACCGCCTTCCCATAGCGACTTCCGCCGGCCATCACCGAAGCTAACGAGTCCACGGAGAATCCGCTCGTCCGGGTGTTGTCGTTGTGGCACGGGGAGCAATTGGCCGCTAGCAAGGGTTTCACGGCGCTATCAAAATCCAGGCTCGCAGCGGCCAGGGGCTGGTCGCTCAGCGCGAGCGAAAGCGCGAGGCTGCACAGGAACGTCTTGGGACTCAAAGGACGACGACCTCGGAGGCAGTCTATCATTTCTATGATTCTCAGTCAATATACTGATATATAATACGTTACGTCGCCCGTTCCAGTGGCAGCTCGGAAGGCGTCGGCAGACGGCGGGTGGCCGGCTGATCGATAGTGCGCGTGACGTCTATCCAGAGCCACGTCACCATACCGATGCCGGCCATGACGCTTCCGAAATAGAGCGCCGCCGGCCAGCCGAAACTCGCGGCGATCAGCGGCGAAGCGATCGGCGAGATCAGCCCGCCGATATTTCCCCCAGTGTTTAGAATGCCGCACGTGACTCCTACTTCCTGCCCGCCAACGGCGATTGCGGCGGCCCAGAACGTTACATCGGAAATGGCCGAACAGCCGAGGGCGAGGCACATCAGGGCCACCGCAACGTGAATCTCACTAGTGTTGACGCCCGCATATAGCAGCGCGGCGCTGAGTCCCAATCCGCTGGCACCCACAATCCGGTAACCCGCCTTGCGGCCGTATCTGATTACCATACGATCCGAAATCCACCCCCCGGCCGACATCATGAATCCAAACACCAGGAACAGCGCCGTAGTGTAGCCGGCGCTCTGGCTGACGGTCAGCTTTCGAATCTCACCGAGATAATAGTAGATCCAGTAGAAGAAGATGTATTGAAAATAGCCGACCATGAAATAGCCGATGGCCAACAGGATCACATTCGGGTTGGTAGCCAGCGTCCGCCAGGGCGCCGCCGAGAGCGATGCGACGCGGGCTGGCGTAACGCGCTCTTCTACCACACCATCCAGCGCCGCATGCTCGGCCGGTGTATCGCGCGTATAAAGGAACCAAAGAATGCCCAGCGCAGCGGTGGCCACCGCCGCCAGACAGAACGAGGCACGCCAACCGGCACCCGCGATGAGCACCGCAAAAAGAATCGGCGCCACCGCTCCGCCGAGACCAGCTCCGGCATTGACGAAGCCTTGCACGCGCGCCCGAAGCGAGGAGGGCATCCAGTTGGCATTCATTCTTCCGCAGGTCGGATAGAGCGGCGCCGTGCAAAATCCGAATCCCAGACGCACCAGAATCAAAGCTGGGATGATGCCTAGGTATGAGCCTAGCCCGGGCTTGGCGCCCAGCGCGGTTAGCGCGGTAAAAAGCGCGGAGCCCAGCGCCATGACCGTCAGAACCCGGCGCGGCCCGAAACGGTCGGCAAAGCGGCCGCCCGGAATCATCAGCAGGGCGTATCCGAGCGTGAAAGCCGAATAGACCGTGCCCATCCCGGTTGCAGATAATCGAAACTCGCGGATGATCGCTGGACCGGCAATCGACATGATTGTCCGATCGAAGTAGCTCATCACACTGAGCCCGAACATCAGAAATGCAATCACCGTCCGTGCACGGGATGCCGGCCCGCTGGCCGAGTTCCAGCTTTCCACCGTGCTTTTTTGCGGACGCGGTGTCATCTTAGCGATAGCATATCATTATTGTGATTATCAGGTTCGCAAATTGGAGGGAAAACAGAGCATGAGTCGACTTCGCGCCGGGGTCTACCGGGTGGACATCACGCCTCCCGTGGGAATCAGTATGGTCGGGTATTATGCGCGCGAAGGTGTTTCGATGGGGATCGGGCGGCCGCTCACGGCGACCGCGCTGGTGCTTAGCACCGATACCCGCCGGGTGGCCATCGTGGCCTGCGATCTCATCTTCATCCAGAACCCCGCCGTGGACCTAATCCGGCACAGCATAGCGGCGGCGATCGGGACCACACCCGACGGCGTCCTGATCAATTGCAGCCATACTCATTGCGGGCCTACGCTGCCCGGCTTCACCTTCGAGAGCGACGCGCAGCGCGCGATGCAGGGGGCGTACCAGGATCACTTGCGGAATGTCCTCACAGGGTGCGCCTACGCGGCCAGCCAAAGGGTGCGACCCGCGCGCATCGGCTTCGATAGCGGGTCAGCGCGGATCGGAATCAACCGCCGGGAAAAGGACGTTGACGGGAAAGTCGTCCTGGGCGAAAATCCGGATGGACTACTGGACCCCGAGGTGCCGGTGGTTCGCGTCGATGAGGTCGGCGGCAGACCTTTGGCCGTGCTTTTCAGCTACGGCTGCCACACCGTCACCATGGGGCCGAAGTGCCTGATGTTATCGCCGGATTATGCAGGCCCGGCGCGGCAGGTGATCGAGGATGCAACCGGTGCCACCGCCTTATTTCTCCAGGGCGCCGCGGGCAACATCAATCCGATCTGCGGCATCGGTGCAACCGAGGATGACAGCGACAATATGAACCGTGTGGGGCAGACCCTGGGCGCGGAAGCGCTGCAGGCCATGCTGCGCATCCGCACGCATCAGAAGCGCGGCCCGCGCGAGGTATTTGCATCGTTGTCGCGGAACTTCACGTATCCCTTCGTGCCTGTCGAAGATGGAGAGGCGGACATCGCCACAGCCAGCGAGGTTGTAGGCCTCCCCACCATGACGCTGCCGTCGCTCGAAGAAGCGCAGCAGATACGGGAGGCGCGTACGCAGAGTTTCGAGAAGGCCCGCAAGGATGGCTGGCCGGAACACCGCCTCGCCGCGCTACGCCGGTTTTGCGATTGGGCCGAGGTGCTGTACAGGAAGGTCGCGTCGGGCGCGCGCCACGTCTCCATCCCGCTTACCTTGCAATCCATGCGAATCAACGACGTCGCCATAGCCGCTGCCGCCGGCGAGACGCTGGTCGAATTGGGACTGGGAGTCAAGCGGCGCTCGCCTTTTCCAAACACCATTTTCCTGGGTTATTCCAATGGCTGCATCGGCTACATTTCTCCGGAGGATGCTTATCCGCCGGAAGGCTGGTCACCTTGGGAGACTTATGCCATTCCCGATATGATCTTCCAGTCTTATCAACTTCCGATGGCACTCGCTCCGGAATGCGGGCAAATGGTGATTGACCGGTCCGTGGCCTTGCTGAGCCGTCTCGCCGCTACCCCGCCGGCGTGACAGTCAGGCGGCGCCGGACCAGTAATGAAGAGTATGGGCGTCTCTTTCGCGAACCAGTAGGAGGAACGCGGCGGCCGCAATCCACAACGACACGCCTGCCAGGGTATTGGAAAGCTCGAAGCGGCGGTTCCGGCCGACGAGGAAGCCGGTGATCAGAGGAGCACAGATGCCTGCCAGGTTCGCAATGGTATTCTGGCACCCGATGATGCGGCCGATCATGGCAGGCGGCGAGATGGCCTGGGTCAGCGCCCAATAGTTGGCGCTGGCAATGCCGATCCCCAGCAGTGAGGAAAGCAGCGCCGCCATCACCGCCGCGGGAGACGCCATTAGCGGGAGAACCAGGATAGAGCTGCCCAGCAGGTATCCCGTGATCACAAATATCTTGCGGATGAGCATGGCTCTGCCCACGCGCGCGATCAACCGGTCCGCCATGCAGCTCGAAATCATCGAGACCACGGCCATACCGGCCAGCGGAATGGCGGTGAAGGCGCCCATCGTCATAAAAGAGAAGCCGCGCGACATTACCAGGTAAGAAGGCAGCCAGGTCAGGCAATAATACCAGTAGTACGAATAGAAGAATGCGCCGATCAGAATTCCTGGGATCAGGGGAGTCGCGAATAGCGCTCTCCAAACCGGCGGTGGCGTGCCGGCCACCGGACGCTCGATCTTGAGAGCTGGCTCGCGCGGAGCCAAAGCGATCCACGGAACCAACCAGGCGCAGGCCCCCAGGCCCGTCAGCACAAAAAGCAGCCGCCAGCCTGTTTTCACCAGCAGGGCGGAACCAAGGAACGCCCCAATCGCGGGGCCAAACTGCATGCCGGAAAGATAGATGGCGGTGGGCAGTCCCTGCTGCTCCTCGCTGAAGTTGCGACGAATGAAAGAAATGCTGGCCGGATGGGCGACCGTCTCCCCCACGCCCAACAGCAAGCGCAAGTACAGGATCTGGCGAAACGAGCCGGCCAATCCGATTGCCGCCGATGCCAGCGACCACAATAGAAAGGCGCCTGCGTAAACCCACTTCAAACCAAGGCGATCGACCGCATAGCCCGCTGGAATTTGTAGCAGCGAGTAGCTCCAGAAGAAGGCGGACAGCAGCGTGCCCATGGCGGCCGGCGACATCCCGAAATCGCGCATCAAGGGCACCGCGGCGACGCTCAGGTTGCCGCGATCCACGTAATTGATCAGGATGGCAACGAATAGCAAACCGACTGCGAGCCATCTCCGCCTGCCGGAGGTCGCGATCATTGCCCGGTTGCGCTTTTCGCAAGCAAACGCCGCACGGCCTGATCCGCTTCGTTGATGGGGTGCTGAAAAGCCTCGGCTCGGAGCTGCTCAAACTTGCTGTACCCGGCCGATTCCTCCTGCCTCCACTCGTTCGCGAAACTTCCGCTGCGGATATAGTCGAGCGCCATTTCCATACGCTCGCGCAACTTTGCGTGGTTGCCGGTGGCGTCTTTTCGGCGGGACAGGACGCCATATTGGGAGGTCGGCGAGTGAAACCGCATCTGCTCGAAAATTCCCCTCTTCGCCATCTGCAAGAAAATATCCGCCGGTTCGGAGGAGGCGTAAAGCTCCAAGGCGACAGCCTCCCGCGGATAACCCTTCTCGACGAGCACATCGTAGGCCGTCAGGAGGCATTCAAAAATGGCCGGCCACAATGCTTGCTCGGAAAACAGGTCCAGTTCGGTCTCGGCCGCGAAGGAGGTATGAAACGCTCCGGCGCGCGTGCACCCGATCCCTTTGGCCAGCGCCAGAGTGATCTTCCAGGCACTTCCAGTAGGATCCTGCCGGACATCGACATCCGCATTTACGCCGCTGTCCGCTTCGAATGCAATGCGCACTTGCCGGCCGATGGTGCGCGGCGCCACCAGGATCACATTCACCTCTTTCGGTGGAGCGATCAGGCCGAAGTGGATGTTGTATCCGCTGGCAAAAGAGAGCGTCTGACCGGCGCGCAGGTGGGGCCCGATTTCTCTGTCGTACACACCTTTTTGGACCTCATCCGGGATCAGAACCATGACGATATCGCCGTCCTTCACCGCCTCGGCAATCGGCACACACGCGAAACCATCCTGGAGCGCGGTCGCAGCATAGTGGTCATCCCGGTTTCCGATGCGAACGTGCAATCCGCTGTCGCGCAGATTGAGCGCCTGAGCCCGGCCCTGGTTGCCGTACCCGATAATCGCAATCGTCACCCCCTGCAAGCTGCTCAGATCCGCGTCCCGCTCATAAAAGACTTTCATGGATTTCCTCAAGGAACAGATTTCTCGATCGGAATATAGCGATCGAGCCAAGCCAGCATGTGCACCAGGCTTTCCTCCTGATGACTGGGCCGTTTCGTAAGCCCGTGCCCTTCCCCCGGCACCCGCACAAGGACCGTATCGACACCCCGCACCTTGAGCGCACGGAAAAATTCCTGGCTCTGCGCAATGGGTGTCCGCCAGTCCTCCTCGCCGGTGATGATCATGGTCGGCGTCTTCACTTTTTTGGCGAAAAATAGTGGCGAGTGCGCGATATAATCCTCCGGCTCGTCCCAGGGCATGCCTTTGCGGTAGACCGATGCGATGTAATAGCCATTGTCGGCTGATCCCACATGCGTAAACCAGTTGGTCACCGGGTAGAATGCCACGGCGGCCCGGAAGCGCTCGGTCTGGGTGACCATCCAGCAGGTCATCAAACCACCGCCACTACCTCCCGTGACGGCCAAGCGCGTGGAGTCGATGGAACCCGATCGCACCAGCAGATCTACCCCGGCAAGCACATCTTTAATATCGTCGCCCGGCCAGCGATGCTGGATAACGTTGCCAAAACTTTCCCCATATCCCGTCGACCCGCGCGGATTCGTATACAGAACTACGTAACCATGCCTGGCTAACATTTGCAGCTCGGAGTTGAAGCTGAAACCATAAGCCCCGTGCGGGCCGCCGTGCATCGATACGACCAGCGGATACTTCCGCGACGGCTGAAACCCGGGAGGATGCAGCACCCAACCCTGAATTCTGATGCCGTCGAAAGAGTCATACCAGATCTCTTGCGCGTCGGGCAGCTTACAGCTTTCCAGATACGCAGCGTTAGGATCGGCCACGATGCTGACGTGCGCACCGGGCTCCAGACGAAACCGCGCGATCGCTCCGGGCTGGTTCGATCCTTCCAACACCGCAGTGGCATCGCCGGTATCCGATAACGAAAGTCCAGAGTAACGATGGGTACCCTGGGTTACCGGTCGCATTCCGCCATCGAGTTCGGCGCCGTACACATTGCTGCTACCCCGATCATCGCTGACGAAATAGATCGTGTGCGAATCCGCCGACCACACCGGCGAGGTCACGTCGCGATCCCACGCCCTCGTCAAAACGCGCTGGTCGCCTCCGTCGGCGTCCATCACCACCAGCCGGCTCACATGGTAGGTCTGTCCTTTCCAGGGGAAACCCGCGAAGGCTATCTTCTTGCCATCGGGTGAGACGCGCACTTGCGTTTCGTATCCGCCCAGGTGCGTAACTCTGCGGGGAGAACCGCCCACGAGGGGAAAGGCATAAATCTCGCCGCCGGTGTAAGTGCTCCAGCCATCCTGGGCTTCGACCGCCGGCGCCAGCAGCCAGCGGCTATCCGCCGACCATGCCACCTCGGGTTCGGACAAATAGGAGGTGAGCTGATAAGGGTCGAAAGAGATTTGGCGGATCACACCGCCCGAAGCTGGAACCACCAGAATGCGCGTGCCGCCGGGCTTCCGCAAACCGCTGCCATCGAATGTCCAACGAAGATCGGTAACGGCAACCGCCGGCGGCGCCCAATCGGCTCCACTCGGCATAGCGGGCATCGGCGGCGCCCATGCGGCCTTTCCAGGCACGAATGCCAGGAACGCGATCCATTTGCCATCGGACGACCAAGTCGGGTGGGAAGGCGCCAGATTACCGTCGGTGACTGCGGTCTCCTCGCCCGTGGACCAGTTGCGGACGTAGATTCGCGCCGTTCCTTCGCGGTCGGAAACATAGGCGAGGCGCGCACCGTCCGGCGACCAGCGGGGAGAGCTGTCATGCTGTTTGCCTTCGGTGATGTTGCGCTCCCGACCGTTCCGGTCGGCCTCGCGCAGATTGCTGTACCGGAAATCGCTGGCTGGGTCGGCCCAAGTATCGACGTAAACGATCGACTCGCCGTGCGCGCGGATCTGCGGATCGGAGGCCGCGTGCAGTTTCCACACCGCATCCGGCCCGAGGCACGGCTGCCCGGCGTGCAGCCACAGGCCGCCTCCCAGGATGAGCGCAAACGCGCAGGGCTGCCTCACGCCACGATCTCTTTCAAGACATTTCCGCCGATATCCGTCAGTTTGCGGAAACGCCCGGCGTGCAGATAGGTCAAGCGCCGATCATCCAGGCCCAGCAGATGGAGGATAGTAGCATGCACATCGCGCAGCGGAATCGGGTCGGCGAGTGCTTTGATGCCGAATTCGTCGGTCTGGCCGGCGGTCGCACCGCCTTTTACGCCGCCGCCCGCCATCCAGACCACCAGACCATATTGATTGTGGTCACGGCCGGGTTTGTCCGATTTAAGGTCGTTGATGAAAGGCGTCCGCCCCATTTCGGACGCCCACACCACCAGCGTGTCTTCGAGCAAACCACGCTGCTTCAGATCTTTCAACAGCGCGCCTACCGGCTGATCCACCTCGGCCGCATGCTGCGGGACGCGCTCTTTGATATTGCCGTGGTCGTCCCAACTATAACGGCCGATCTCGACACCGTGAATCAAAAGCGAATACCGCACGCCGCGCTCCGCGAGCCGGCGGGCTAACAGGCATTGCCTCCCAAAGCCTTCGGTCTGCGGATTATCCAGTCCGTACATTTTCTTAGTCGCCGCGGATTCCTGCGCGAGGTCGACCACGCCGGGCGCTTCGCTCTGCATGCGGAACGCAAGCTCGTAGGCGCTGATACGGGCTTCGAGTTCGCTCGACCCCGGCCGCTCCGCGAGATGCTGCTGGTTGAGCTTTTGAATCAGGTCGAACTCTTTCCGCTGCTCGTCGCGGCTCACTCCTTGCGGCAGGTCGAGATCCAGTATGGGCGCGCCCGTGGAACGGAACAGCGTTCCCTGGTAGGATGCCGGCAGATATCCGTTCCCCCACACCACGGAGCCGTTTACTGGCGAGCCCCGCGGGTCCTGTATGACGACGTAACCCGGCAGGTTCTGATTAACGCTGCCCAAGCCGTAAGTGACCCACGAGCCGACCGAAGGACTTCCTTGCAACTGCGAGCCGGTGTTGACGTGCATGGTGGCCGGCCCGTGATTATTGTTATCGACCTTCACGCCGTACACGAAGGCGAGGTCATCCACAGATTCGGCGATGTGCGGAAACGTGGTGGACACATAGCGGCCGCACTGTCCATAACGCTGAAATTCAAAGGGGCTGGGAATAGTCCGGTGTGGCGCATCCAGAAAGCTGGCAATCTCCCCGTTCACCGACGGCACTTTGGGCAGCCGTCCCCCGGCATACTTGGCGAGCGCCGGCTTGTAGTCGAATGTATCGATTTGGCTGACGCCTCCGGCCATGAACAGGAAGATGCAGCGCTTGGCCTTGCATGGAAAATGCGGGGGCTTGGCTTTCATCGGGTTCAGGTCTCCGGCCGCGCCAAGCTCTTCTGCCAGGATCCCGGCCAAGGCCAGCGCGCCGATACCGTTACACGATCTGCAAAGGAAATCTCTGCGCGTCTGTCGCATAGTGGCGCCTAATCGATGTAGAGAAATTCGTTAGTGTTGAAGATCACGCGGCAAAGCGCCGCGAGGCCCCTCTGCCCGTCCCGGCTGGAATCGAGGAAATCCAGCAGATCCTTTTCTTCCGCCCGCGACGGGGCACGATCGAGAGCCAATTCGAACATCCGCCGGATCTGCGCTATCGCATCCGGGCCGGCTTCTTTCCGGACACGTTCGGCGAAGTGCGCGGCCTCTTCGTTTACGAAATCGCTGTCATACATGGAGAGCGCCTGCAAAGCCGTAATCGAAGAGCGCCTTCGCTCGCAAGTGGACGTGGGCACGGGCGCGTCAAAAGTGTCCAGCAGCGGCAAATTCTGGGCCCGTCGCTGGAAGATATAAATGCTCCTGCGTAACGCGTCGGGACCCGTGGAGGTTTCCCAAGTATCCACGCCCTGCACTTTCTGCTCCTGCTCCACGCTCGCGGGCAGCGGCGGATACACTGGCAGTCCGCCCAGCTTCGGATTCAGCCGCCCACTTACAGCCAGGACGGTGTCGCGCACTGCCTCGCCTTCCAGACGCTGGCGGCTGAAATGCCAGAGCAGGCGGTTGTCGGGATCGATTTGGGGCCCTTTGCTATCGACACTGACGGACGCCTGGCGGTAAGAACTCGACGTCACCATGAGCCGGTGCATGGCTTTTATGCTCCACTTCTCCTCTACGAACCGGGTCGCCAGCAAGTCCAGGAGTTCGGGATGCGTGGGAGCGGCACCGTTCCGGCCGAAATCGCTCGGCGTTTCGACAATGCCGCGGCCGAAATGATGCTGCCAAACGCGGTTCACCATCACGCGCGCGGTGAGCGGGTTTTCCGGACTGGCAATCCATTTCGCCAAAGTGATCCGCGGCCCGCGCGTAGGGAACATATGATACCGGTCGGTTTCCAGTACAGCCGCGTCGGAGTTGCCTGTAATGGCGCTCAGGAATCCCGGTTCCACCATGTCGCCATGCAGATCGTAGTCTCCGCGAATCTGCACGTAAGTAGCGGGCACAACCGGGCCGAAGGGTGGACCATCCGCATCCCGCACTCCCATCGCCATGGGATCCAGCCGCTCGATCTGCTTCTTCAGGCGCGTGACGCGGGCAGCAAAGTCGGCGTATTTTTCCTTCTGCGCGGAAGTGAAGACTTCGTCTTTCTTTTCGAGACTGGCAGCGTTATTATTCTCCATGTTGATGGCCTGCTCGAGATCCTTGGCGGTGACTTCCGTCCTATCCTGGTCACCTTTGCGGCTCTTGCGCTGGGCGGCCAGCTTTTGCATGAGCGGCTTCTGGAAATCGGTGAACGCGGCCTCCACCGCCGCAAGTTCTTTGGCATACTTCTCGCGGCTGGCATTCGCCCATTCCTTCTCGCCCGGCCGGTAGAATTCGGCTGGCTCGCTGCCGCCGGCCCGCCCCGTATTCGTAATCTGTACAGTGGCAAAAAAGGCCTTCATGCGATAGAAATCGCGCGTAGGAATCGAGTCGTACTTGTGATCGTGGCACTTTGCGCAACCTACCGTCAGTCCGAGAAACACGGATCCGACCGTACCAGTCATCTCGCTCAACAGCGAGTCCCGGTTCTCATCGCTGACCGGCGTGCGGTTGAAGGGTGCCAGGCGCAAAAAGCTAAGCGCTACTTCCTGTTCCGGCGCGGGTGGTGGCGCCGGCACGGCCGATTCCACCGGCACCAGTTCGTCTCCGGCAATCTGCTCTTCAATGAATTGATCGTACGGCTTGTCGTGATTGAAGGCGTCGATGACATAATCCCGGTAGCGCCAGGCGTGCGGCCATTCCGGGTCTCCCTCATAACCGTTGGTATCGGCGTATCGCGCCAGATCCAGCCAGTGGCGGCACCATCGCTCGCCATATCGTGGGTCGGCCAGCAGCCGTTCCACCAGTTGTTCGTAAGCTTTTGGCGAACGATCGTCCAGAAAGGCCTTCGTTTCCTCAGGAGTGGGCGGTAACCCGACCAGATCGAAATACAACCGGCGCACCAGCGTACGCCGGTCCGCCTCGGGGGCCGGCCGCAGACCCGAGGCCTCCAGTTTGTTCAGAATGAAGCGGTCGATCTCGTTGCGCGGCCAGGACGCATCCTGAATTGAGGGCAGGGGCGGCTTCTGTGGCCGGATGAACGCCCAGTAACGTATCGACCGGGGCGTCACCGCGGCTATTTCGGATTCGCTTCCCCGTATCCACTCTTCGATCACGGAGATCTGCGCCGCCGGCAACGCCTTGCCAAGCGGCATTTGCGGTTTCACCGTCCCGCGTAACACTTCGAGCAGCGGGCTGCTATCTGGCTTGCCTGGCTGCACCGCGTGTCCCAGCCGCGCTCCGCCGGCCACTACGGAACGAAGGCTGGTGATGGCGAAGCCACTGGTGTGGGTCTGGTCGTCATGGCACGGAACGCAGTTGGCTTGCAGGATGGGGAGTACGTTTTGTTCAAATGTGGCAGCCTGCAAGAGGCCGGCGAACACCAGGGCGATACAACAACTTATTGATACGCGTATCATTTAGTTGAATACCCGCATCCGTCTCCGATTTCAACTGGATGCTGCTGCCGATACCTTCTTGAGGCAATCCGTATAATCGTCCATTTGAAACTGAAGACTCTCGGCCGTGTATGGATCTTCCGGTTCGAGTTCCTTGGGCAGATGATGCTGGGCGTAGCGGACGAGATTAGCGAGGAGCTTCTCCGCCAGCGCGTCGCGCTTCAGATTCGGAAGAAGGTTCAAGCTGGTGATGATGATCTTTCCCTTGCCAATCCGGGTAGTGGACTCGGCGGAATAGATTTGCACCCCGCTTCCCAGGTCCTCGACCGGCTTCCAATCCGTGGCGATACGTCTGACCGGCACTACGTTGCCAAATTCGCGTCCCATCAGCCCTTCCTGCGGTACCCCTGCAAATACGGGGTGTTTGGGGATAGGCATACCCGCCATCTGATCGGAAAGGCCCCAACTGTAGGCTCCGATTCTCTGGCCGGCCCATACTTCATCGGTCGATTCGATCCGGTCGAAAGGCGTAAGGTGCGCGATGGAGCAAGGACTCATGAACGATTCCATGAAGAATTGGGCGGAAGCCAATGGACACGGCCCGTCGGTGGGCACTTCCAGGAACACTGCGGTGCAGCCCCTGGCTACCAAAGGGAACAACCGGGTAAAAGCGCGAAATGAGTCCGGCCTGCGCCACAATGCGGATGAGGGCGTAACCACAATCACGGCTGGCCGGTCGACGCTCGCGTCGCCGTTACCGTAACGGATTCCGCGATCCTGGAGGTAAGGCTCCAGTTGCCGGTCGGGGTCGAAGACCAACGCCGGTTCAGCGGGCCATTGCAAATCTTCGGCGGCAAACACCATGCACGACTCCGTTTTGTGGACCACCGTGCCGGAAACATCCGATAAAGCCGCTTCGATTAAGTAGCGGCCTGATTCTCCCACCAGCTTCACCGGCTCCCGCAATACGATAGAGACCCAGGGCTTGGCTTCGACGGTGATTTCTTTGCTGAATACCTCCGCCGCTGCCGGAGAATGGATACGAATCTTGAGCTTCTTCGCGCCGCTGATCTGCATTTCATTGATCAACGTGACCCGCAGCTCGAACTCGTCATTCGACCGCACGTTCATGCGGGAACAGCGGATTACCAGCATAAGGGGTTTGTTGGCATCCTGCATGGCGTAGAAAGCCTTCTTGCGCTTATTACGCCAAAAGTCTACCAGGCCGTCGATTTCGATGGCGTTCGAATCGAACATCTGGACATAGTTATATCCCCCCAGCCCGGGGTTGCAGCGCATGGCTTCGGTTTGCAGCCGTACGGCGTCCGCCTGGGCGGTCTGGCAGACCTCGCGCAGGTTTTCCATACTGCCGAAAACGCTCTGCAGCAGTTTCGATTGATTAAATGCCTTGTCACGCGCCTGCTTCAGACGCAGGTGCCCCGCATAGTCCTCCATATGAAGCTTCGGTTGGTCGCCATAGCTGGCGAGAACGGACTCGATGTCGTTCATGCCGCCGAAGCCGTATTCCGAGAAGAAGCCGAGCTTGCCCACGATGCCCCGGCTCTGATTGTAGTCGTAAACATCCTCGGCAAGAGGCGCGCCGGGGTAAGGATGCTCGTCCAGATAAGATACGTAGCTTGCCGAGTAAGGCGTATAATAGTGCGTCGGTCCGCCGGCAGTTTCTGTGATCAACCTGGTGGGATCCAAGGCCCTTGCCGCGCTACATTGCTCTCGCACATATTTCATGGCTTGGTCGGCTTCGTTGATCATGTTCCAGATCACGATCGAAGGATGGTTCCGGTCCCGCTTGACCATCTCTTTCACTTCCCGCACCGAGCGTTCGAGCAAAAACGGGGAGTCCGCCATGATGCTCATGGGCGGCTCTTCCTGGAGCAGCAGCCCGAGTTCATCGGCCGCGTCGAGAAAAGCGGGAGGCGCGGGCTTGACCCACAGACGGCAGAAGTTGAAGCCTGCCTCTTTGAAGATGCGGACCTCTTTATAGGCGAATTCGCGCGTCGGGGGGAATTCCAGTTTGGCCGGATAGGTCCCCTGGTGATGCCCCCCCTTGATAAAGATGCGTTTTCCGTTCAATTGAAAAAAGCCGTCGCTGACAGAGAATTCGCGTAGCCCGAAACGAATCTGCGTCTCGTGCCGTATGCCTTGGCCGTCTTCAATACTGACCTTTGCCACGTACAAGTAAGGATCGTCCGGAGACCACGGATGCGCCTGATCGATTCCGACGCGTAGCCGGGCAACTTGCGATCCTTCGGGAAAGTTCTGCGCGTGCTCGCTCTCTCCGGACACGGTTCCCGGATCCTTCCAGGGGTGCACCACCAGCCGGATTTTCCCGGCGAAACCATGTGGATGCCGGTTGGTCACTTCCACCTGAGCTTCGATAGCCTTCTCACTCAGTTTGGGCTCGATGAAAACGTCCGAAACGTACACCGGCTCGGTGGCCAGCAGCTCCACGGGCTGCCAGATTCCACCGAAGTTGAAACCCTCCTGCCAGGATTGCGGCCCGGTGGGAATCTCGGTAAATTTGAAGCCGCCGGCCACCCCGTCGGTGGTGTTCTCCCAGCCGGGCAATCCCAGGAGCCGCTGCTCGAGCGGCCGCGGAGGGTCGACCACACGCACGACCAGATGGTTTTCAGCACCGACCTTCGCCTGCGAGGTGATGTCCATCTCGAAAGGCGTAAAACCGCCTTCATGCCGGCCGACCGCTTCCCCGTTCAGCCACACTTCGGCAAAATAATCGACCGCCCAGAATTTGAGCCGCAGAATCCGGTTTCGCAAGTCGGGGGGAATGGTGAACTCTTTGAAATACCACGCCACGCCTCCCGCAAAGCCCGGTGCGTACTCCTGCCAGCAGGAAGGGACCATAATACTGACGGGAGTTTTTTCGGAGGGCTCGCTGCGGAACCACTGGTGGGCTTTGCCGACAGCCTCACGATCGACTCGCAGCCGCCACGGGCCCGCGAAATGATGCGCTCCCGGATAATGGGCCTGGCCGTCATCCTGGTCTTCGGCGGGGAGGGGCTGAGTGCGGCCTATGACCTGCGAGGCCAGCCCGCCAGCGGCACCGAGATAGCCGAAAAACTCCCGCCGATCTATTTCGTCTCCGGTTTTCGGGGTTGCGTCCTCTTCCGTTTCTGCCTCGCGCATTGATTTCGTCCGGTGCCGCGTACTAAGGCACAGCCGATAATATCAAAGCTATGATACAACATCAAGAAATCCGGGTCGTCCATGAACTGCTCCTCAGCTAGCCGGGTGATAGAGTGCGCCGAAATCCGCGAGAGCACATCCCGAAACCAGGCAAACTGTGCCTATCGTAAATTTCGAACTGAATGAGAAAATGGAATTTGCGTATACTCCGTCAGTTCGTTCGGCTGGCGCTCAGCGCTCTTCACGTGTTGGATGGCGCCGCATCGTCGGCACTCAAATCTCGAGCCACACTCCAGTTGGAGAATCTCGCGCTCCGGCACCGCTCGGCGTCCTGCGTCGCTCGGTGAAGAGACCCAAACTGACGTCCGTGGATCGTCTGCTCTGGACATGGCTGTGCGAAGTTTGGAGCGATTGGCGTTCGTCCTTGATTATCGTGAAACCAGAAACCGTCATTGCCCGGCACCGCAAGGGCTTCCGCCTATTCTGGAGTTGGAAAGTCCGACATGGCCAGATGGGTCGACCAACAGTCCCGCAAGACGTGCGAGAACTGATCGGCAAAATGAGCCGTGACAATCCGCTTTGGGGCGCCCCCCGCATCCACGGTGAATTACTCAAACTCGACATCGACATCGGCGAGACTAGCGTCGGTAAGTACATGGTCCGCGGCAGGAAACCGCCATCGCAAACCTGGCGGACCTTTCTGGAGAATCATGTCAAGACTGTGGTGTCGGTCGACTTTTTCACGGTGCCGAAGTTCCGATTTCAAGTCCTGTACGTGTTTCTGGTTCTCGCTCACGACCGAAGACGGATCGTTCATTTCAATGTTACTGCCCATCCTACGGCCGAGTGGACCACGCAGCAACTGCGGGAGGCTTTTCCCTTTGAGCAGATCCCTCGGTACCTGCTTCGTGACCGCGACGGCATCTTCGGCGCTGAGTTTCGGCGGGATATGAAAGCCATGGATATAAAAGAAGTCCTTTCGGCACCGCGTTCGGCGTGGCAACGAGCATACGTAGAACGGGTGATTGGCACTCTTCGGCGTGAGTGTCTGGATCATGTAATTGTCTTCAACGAGGCCTCACTATATCGCCATGTGAAGTCGTTCGTGGCGTATTATCACGAATCCCGGACACCTCTCTCGCTGAACGAGGATACGCCGGAACCGCGGCCGGTGCAACCGCCGGGACTCGGAGTGCCGGGACTCGGAGCCGTCGTAGCGATACCGCAAGTTGGCGGACTTCACCACCGTTACGAGCGGCGCGCAGCTTGAACGAAACAGTCCCTCGACGCCGTTCCTATGCCGGAACATTTCTATGAATTCCGGCTAACCGGCACGGACACGCTTCCGAATGCAATCTCATCGTGGATCTTCTCGAGTCGGTTGCATTCGGCGATGCGTGGATCGAACGCCTGGTTTGCGTAATTTGTGCGACGTGGGGCCGAAGATGACACTTGCGACAGGCACAAGACCTTATTTTGGGGCAAAATCCGGCATGTTCTGGGCTGCGACGGTATGATCGAAAGAAGTGGGCGAAAGCCGACTTAAGCCCAATACTGTTCACTTAACGATCCGTATCCGCTTGGCGACGTCGAGGCGGCGAGTGCGCTGTCGTTTACGTGGACGCAGATTGTAGTTGCTCATTTTCCGTTTGACGCCACGTGGATTGATCCGATTC
>Ga0302325_10001700_pt1 | contig 55416 bp, 55 predicted proteins | sample Palsa_T0_2_FD_201948 | JGI IMG/M metagenome (GOLD analysis project Ga0302325, IMG submission 201948) | Peat permafrost microbial communities from Stordalen Mire near Abisko, Sweden - Palsa_T0_2 | ecosystem: Environmental > Terrestrial > Soil > Palsa > Peat permafrost | place: Sweden: Abisko... | reverse complement strand
CCGGCCGGAGCTGCAACTCCGACAACGGCTGAAGGAGATGCCGACTCGCTTCGGCCAGGAACACGAGAAGCCCGAGGACAAGAAGGATCGCGATAACGTCCCAACGGGTGAAGAAACGGCCCCAGCCGGCGACGGAAATTGGCACGTTCAGCCGCATGTCGGCGATCCGGATCCGCTTGAGAAGTTGTCACACGGTCGTCATGAGAATTGCCGCCTCGATCCCCATCAGCGGCCGCGAGCCTGATGTGATCCCATAACATTCGCGTCGCGTTGTTCAAACACTATTACGCCCATTACCTGCGAGGTAATTTGAACGCTGCATTGGTCCGGGCTAGGCTTGGAAAATGCTCAATCGCACGCAACCGGTCGGTGGACTGTTACGCGAATGGCGGCAGCGCCGGCGACTGAGCCAGCTCGATCTCGCTTGCGACGCCGGGATTTCGACACGGCATTTGAGTTTCGTCGAAACCGGCCGTGCACACCCAAGCAGGGACATGCTCTTGCACCTTTCGGAGCAGCTTGAGGTGCCGGTGCGCGAGCGCAATATCCTCCTGGTCGCGGCCGGCTACGCGCCGATTTTTCCGGAACGGCCCCTTGCCGACCCAGCACTGGCGGCGGCCCGAGCGGCGGTCGACCTCGTGCTGGACCGGCAAAAGCCCTATCCGGCGTTCGCGCTCGACCGGCATTGGCACATCGTCGCCAGCAATGCGGCACTGCCGGAATTGTATGACGGCGTCGCTCCCGATCTGTTGCAACCGCCGGTCAACGCCATGCGCCTCTCCCTGCACCCGAGCGGTCTCGCCCCCCGGATCGTCAATCTCGCGGAATGGCGCGCACATCTTCTGTACCGACTGCGCCGTCAAGTCGAACTCACCGCCGATCGCGCGTTGATCGATCTCCTGCGCGAGGTGAGCGAGTATCCCGCGCCTCGTGAGAAGGTGGCGCGGGTCGAGGGCCTCGAACACGACATCGCGGTGCCATTTCGAATCGACCTGAGAGGGTCCCTGCTTTCCTTCTTCAGTATGACGACCGTTTTCGGAACACCGGTTGACGTGATGCTGTCCGAGCTGGCGCTTGAATTGTTCTTCCCCGCCGACGAAGAGACCGCCACGTCGGTACAGCGAATGGCGGCTAGCGCCAGTCCGTCCCATTGACGCCACCTTTCTTTACCTGGCGCGTAATCGCTTTCGTTCTCCGCACGAGGAAAATTGGTGCACGGCCAACAAGCGGCCGCTGATCCAAGACATGAGGAGAACTCAGATGAGCAACGTCAATGAAACCGTCATCCGCTACCTCGCCGCGTGGAATGAACGCGACGCAAAGCGTCGCCGCGATCTGGTCGTCGAGACCTGGACCGAGGAAGGCAGCTATATCGATGCGCATCGCCACGGCAACGGCCATAGCGCCATCGACGCCATGCTTGCTACGACGCAAGCGCAGTTCCCCGGCTACCGCCTGAATTTGGTCAGCGGGATTGAAGCGCATAACAATTTTGTGCGCTTTTCCTGGGCGGCGGGCGGCACGAAAGACGCGCCGCTCTATATCGGCGGCACCGATTTCGCGACGCTGGCGCCCGACGGCCGCATCAAGACGGTGGCCGGGTTCACCGACGCATCGCCCGCGCCGATGAAATAGCTGCCGCCAATTGCATCCAGCGACGGCGCCGCCCGCAAGTCTCGCGCGGGCGGCGCCGAATTGCTCCGATAAATAGAAGAGCGACCGGCGTGCCGTGAGCGACGAGATCGGTTGCAGCGGCGCGGCCAAGGCCGCTTAACTCAGGCGCCGTCCGTGTGCTGGCGGAGCGCTGCCGCCGGGCATTGCGCGCACATCGCGGGCGACGTGGATGAGGAAATTGCCACCATCGCCGAAGCGGCCCGCCCTGCACGGAAATGATGTGAAATCGTCGAGCCGTTACGGCGAGACGATCTGTCGGAGCCGCGCATAAAACCCCGCTGGCGCCTGCGATGCAGACGGAGCGGTTGCAGCCGACTGCGGCGCTGCCCCGATGAGCCTCAGACCGAACGGAATGCGCGCGAAAGCCAGTACCGTAATCCAGCTCAGAACCACCGTCCCGGCGAAGACGATGGCTCCCTTGATCAGAGCAAAGAGCGTGAAGCCGAGGAGCGCGTATTGCAGCCAAATGGCGAAGTCGTAATGCACGAGATAAAGGCTATAGGCGTTCACCGAAAGACTATCGAGGATCGGCGAACGTATCGTGCCGAAGCGCAAGCTCGAGGCAATGACGAAGACGCAGCCGGCCGCGCAGGCCACGACGAAACACAGCGCAGCGGCGATATTGATGGCGAGGGGCGCCGGACCGCTCATGGTCAAGGAGGTCACGCCCATCCAGACGAATAACGAAAGGATCGCAATCGCGAGCCAAAGCTTCCAATGCCGCGCGAGCACACCGTCAATAGCCACCAAGCCGACATCGATGCCCGCCGTACCGATCCCCACTCCCGCGAAGAAGTAAACACCGTACAGCAGCGGCCGGGACCATTGGATAGAGAGCAGTCCAGAATCAGACCAGGCCCAAGGCGTGAACGCGAGTGCCGATGGGACATAGGCAACCGCCGAAGCGCCGACGAGGGCGGCGAAGTACAGGCCGGGGCGCCGCCCAGTTTCACCAGACCACCTGCCCAAGGCTTTGAGAGCGTTTGGCGCAATCCAGTTCAGGCCTACGGCCACGAAATTCAGGGCGAGAAGCTGCCACAAGAACCAGAGCTGGCCGTTTGGCAGGAACGGAAGGACAACATAATGCCGCCAATACTCCGTCAGGCTTGGGTCACCACCGCTCGCGAGGTAGGCCGGATAAAACGCGACGGGAACAAGGACGAGAACTCCGAACACGTAGGGAACCCCAAGCCGGCGAAGGCGATCGCGAACAAAACCCCAGCTTCGTTTGCGCCCGAGGCTCGGCCATACGAACAGGCCGGAGAGCAAAAACATGAGCGACATCAAATAGACGTCCTGCCAAGCGCAAAACAGGTCGAAGCCAAACCAGCGGTGGCTGTCTATGATCGGAAAGGCGCGCCATCCGTAAGGAGGTTCATCAAAACCGCCTGATCTCAAGGGGATGAATTGGACGTAGGCCAGCACCGAATGGAACGCCAGCACAACCAAGATAACAACGGCCCGGAGGTTGGCGAGGGCGAGGCTGGAGGGAGACATCGCGGGGGGGCGTGGCATGAACGTCAAATCCGGACCGATTTTTGATCCAATAGCTGGCACGATCATCGGAATCCACGGGCGTCATGGCAAGCGGGAAAATGAGGTTTGGCAGCCGCGTTTTGGGCGAGCCGGCGGCACTTGGCGTCCTCAAATCACCGTATTGTGGAACGAATAGTTTCGCGCCATCCATGCGATTCGTTGATTATTGTGGTCGTGAACGAATGGAGAAGCCAATTGGTAATACGATTTAAAATATCGATTTTGGCGGGATTCATGGCGCTTTTCGCAGCCGTTCAGCCGCTCGCGGCGGCGGAGCCGTCAGTGGCTGGTCTTTGGCAGAAGGTCGACGCCACGACTGGCAAAACGGTCATATGGTTCCTGTTCGTTGAGAACGGCGGAAGCTACCAGGGCGTGGCGGCGAAACTATTCCCGCTGCCGAACGACCCCCCAATGGCGCCCCTATGCACGACCTGCAAGGACGAACGTAAGGGCGCTCCTATCCTTGGATTGCCGATCATCAAGGACATGAAGCGGACCGGGTTGAAATATGAAAACGGCAATATCCTCGACCCACGCGACGGCAACATCTACAGCGCGATGATGACGGTGAGCCCCGATGGTCAGACCCTGACCGTTCGCGGCTATCTCGGCTTCGAGTTTCTCGGCCGTAACGAGACCTGGTATCGGCTGCCCGACGAAGCCATGAAGGATCTCGATCCCGTTATTATCGCCAGATATTTGCCGGGGCAGGTCACGACCACATCCGCAATGCGCCACCCGCAGAGCAACGGACGACCGGCCAATCAAGTTCACTAGGAGTTTGCGCCGCGGCATGTGCGGCGCAGGTATACGTCAATCCGCGCCGACCCCGTATTCGCAGCCCGGCTCGGAATACAGGTAGCGGGCGACGCCGTAATTGTCGCGCGCGACGAGCGGCCGGCACCGCGTGAGCCACTTGTGATCGCGCATGCTGGCCTCCGCCCTTTCCGCCTCCCCAAGAACCTGAGGTACTATTCTGATGTAGGGATCGCCGTCGGTGGCCCGCTGTGACACACAGTTGAAACTCCTCGTACCGCGGACACAACTGAAGTCAACGACGCCGCCGGCACAGGCCGGCGTCAAGGCGACGACCGAAATGATGATCGTGGCGCCGACCCGCGCGACCGACCAGGACGCCGACGACTTTTCGGCAGCACGACTGGTTAACACCGCACTCTCCCTGCGAGCGTGTGCCGATTGGATTCAATCGGACTCCACTCTCGTTTCGACGTCGCGCATGGTTTTCGGCAGCGGATTTCCCGCTAACGGCACACACGCCATGCGTCGATCGGGAGAGAGCAAGGCAAGTGCCAGCGAATCCGCACCGTTTTGGCACAATGTCGGATGGTCGCGGAACAAGAAACCGCCGGGCCGCGACGGCGTGGTAAATTTCCGAACACCACCTTGGCGCCTAAATTCTCTCAGCGCTTAATGATGACTGAGGACGGAAGCCGCCGCCTTTCCCACCCCATTTGCTCCAGCTCGGGAACCGTTTCGTCGAGTTGCGGATAGCCGAGACAGAAATAGCCGATGAATTTCCACTCCGCGGGAACGTGGAGGATCGCGGCGACCGTTTTTGGATCGAGGATCGAGACCCAGCCCATCCCGATTCCCTGGGCGCGCGCGGCGAGCCAGATCGTATGCACCGCCGTTACCGCCGAATACTCGATCATCTCCGGCATGGTGTGGCGTCCGAGTCCGTGACCCTGGCCGGTCGAACGATCGGCGAAGACCGCAAAATGGCTTGGCGCCTCTTCCAATCCGGCGAGCTTAAGTCGCGCGTAACGCCTCGCCCGCTCGCGGCTTTGAACGTCGAGCGCGTCGGCGTTACACGTCGCGAAATTCTGCCGGATGGCGGCGCGGGTGGTTTCGTCATCGACGATCACGAAACGCCACGGCTGGCTCAGTCCCACCGAAGGGGCAAGGCACGCGAGCTCGATGAGGGCCTCCAACGTGCCGCTCGGCAGTGGATCGTGACGGAAACGCCGGACATCCCGGCGCCAGAAGAGAAGGTCGCGCAACCGCGTGCGGAAAGCCTCGTCGAAGGACATCGATGGCTCTGTTTCCACTGCGACTCTCCGGGCAACACCCCTGGCAGCCGACTACGAACGAATAGCCTTTCCGTTCTTCCGGAAAGCATGCATGGCGCTGTCCAACCGCTGCCAGTCACGTTTGGTGCCAGGCAGGCCGAAGCGCAGCCACGTTGCATTGTCCGGAAAGGCGCGCACCCAGATGCCGGCACGCCCCAGGTGCCGGAATAGATCGCGCGCCGCAGGCGTTTGCACCAGCCGAAACAACGCCGTGCCGCCGATGATGTCGAGACCGGAGCCGGAAAGTATTTTGTCGAGCCTCTGTGCCGCTTTCTCGAGGCGCCTGCGCGTGCGTTCGATCCACGCTGTGTCTGCGATTGCTTTCGCGCCGACAACGAGCGCCGGCCCTGATACCGCCCAAGGGCCAAGCGCCGCGCCAAGTCGCGCGGCCATCGCCGGCGCGGCGAGCGCAAAACCAAGTCTTAGTCCGGCTAACCCGAAGAACTTGCCGAACGAACGCAGCACGACGACGTTGCCGCACGTCACGTCGGCCGCAAGGCTCGCGCCGCGTGGCGCTACATCCATAAACGCCTCATCGGCGACGAGCACGCCATCGCGGCGGCGGAGGTCCTTGGCAAGCGCGAGCAGGTCGTCCCGGGCGAGAAGCGTGCCGTCGGGATTGTTGGGATTCGCGACAAAGACGAGCGTGGCGTCGCCGCACGCGTCAATGCCACGCACGCCCGTGACATGGTGTCCCGCCAAAGCCGCGGCGCGCCCGTGCTCGGAATAGCTCGGGGTAATAATAGCTGCACGTCTGGCGCGAACCAGACCGGCAACAAGGGGAAGCAAAATCTGCGTCCCTGGCGCGGGCACGACATGCGCAGCCGACGGAGCGCCGTAGGCCTGCGCGGCCGCCGCCGCCAGCGCATCGGCGGCGGCAAGGTCCGGCAAACGGCTGAACAATCCGGCCGAAAACCGCGGAACCGGATAGGGATTGGGATTGATCCCGGTCGACAGGTCGATGAAAGGTTCACGTGCGTCTGGAAACAGGCGCCGGGCGGCGGCGAGATCGCCGCCGTGCAGCAGCGGCTCGTCCTGGCCGCTCAAGGGGATCATGTCTGTCAAGCTAGCCGTCATTGCCATGCTGATCGAGCTCTGTCTCGGCTACCCGGAGCGCTTGTCATGCGCGATCGGCCATCCCGCGATCTGGATCGGCCGTTTGATCGGCGCGCTCGACCGCTGGCTCAATCGCACGACCATCGGACCGAAGGGGCGGCAAGCGACGGGCGTCATCGCGGTCGTGGTTCTCCTCGGCGCAGTCGGCGCAATCGCCTTCGTGGTGCAGCATGCGCTATTGCGCCTTCCCTTCGGGATTCTTGTCGTCGGTCTTCTTGCCAGCACGCTCGTCGCCCAAAGAAGCCTGCACCGGCATGTAGCGGATGTCGCCACGGCGCTGGAAAAGAACGGTGTCGCGTTTGGCCGCGATGCCGTATCGCAGATCGTCGGCCGCGATACCGCGGCGCTCGATACCGCCGGCATCGCGCGCGCGGCCATCGAGAGCCTCGCGGAAAATTTCTCAGACGCAATCGTGGCGCCGGTCATCTGGATAGCCATCGGCGGGCTCCCTGGCGCCGCACTCTACAAGGCCGTCAACACCGCCGACAGTATGATCGGCCACCGCACTCAACGCCACGCGGCCTTCGGCTGGGCCGCCGCACGGCTCGACGATCTGGTCAATTTGCCGGCATCCCGTCTTTCGGCCCTCCTGCTCATCGCCGCGGCGGCGGTGAGCAACGGCGCCTCGGCCGGAGCGGCCTGGCGCGCGGTGCACCGCGACGCCGCGCACCACCGCTCGCCCAATGCCGGCTATCCCGAAGCGGCGATGGCGGGAGCGCTTGGCCTCTCGCTGGCCGGGCCGCGCGCCTACGGCGGCGTGCGCGTCGAAGATGCCCTGATGGGTAATGGCCGCCGCGACGTGAATGCCGCCGACATTCGGCGCGCGCTGGCCCTTTACCGTACGGCCGATGCGATACTGATCGCGCTCCTTGCCGTTGCGGCGGTCCTTCTCACCGCGTCAGCATGAGGAGGCGATCGAGATCAAGATGCGCGGCAAGGTGCGCGGCGAGCCCATCGAGCGTTCGCTCGACCAGGGCGTCGTGGGCGATATTCGCCGTGCCTTTGAAACGAGCCAGCCACGCTGCCCGCTGCCCGTCGTCCTGGAACAGGCCGTGCACGTAGGTTCCAATTATCCGGCCGTCGGCTGAAACCGCGCCGTCCGCCGATCCGTCCGCAAGCCGCGCGAATGGCCGTGCGCAATCGGGCCCCTCGGTCACGCCCATATGCATCTCGTAGCCGGCGAATGGCGCGCCATCGCTGGTCGTACCGTGCACGGGTTCGAGACGCTTCTCCGCCGCAAGCGTCGTCTCGACATCGAGGAGGCCAAGACCTTCGACGGCGGACGGCGGGCCTTCGATACCGCCGGGATCGGCAACGACGCGCCCGAGCATCTGAAAGCCTCCGCAAAGACCCAGCACCGATCCGCCCCGGCGCAGATGCGCGGCGATGTCGATGTCGAATCCGGCGGCGCGCAGGGCCACCACGTCGGCGATAGTCGCCTTCGAGCCGGGGAGAATGATGAGATCGGCGTCGCCAGGCAGCGCCGCGCCAGGCCATACGCGCACGAGATCGACGTCCGGCTCTGCATCGAGGGGATCGAGATCGTCGAAGTTGGCGATATGCGGCAGAATGGGAACGACGATGCTAACGCGCGCTTGCGGCTTTGCCGGCCGGCTTTTCTCGAGCGCGAGCACATCCTCCGCCGGCAACAGGCGCGCATCGGCAAAATGCGGGATCAAACCGAGCGCCTCCCACCCCGTCGCCTGCGCAATGCGCGTCATGCCGGCAGCAAAGAGCGCCGCATCGCCACGAAATTTGTTGACGACGAACCCGCGAACCAACGCCGCGTCTTCGGGCGCCAGCACGGCTTTGGTGCCGACGAGGCTCGCGATCACGCCGCCCCGGTCGATGTCGCCGATCAGCACCACCGGCACATCGGCGGCGCGGGCAAATCCCATATTGGCGATATCGTTTTCGCGCAGATTGACTTCGGCAGCGCTGCCGGCGCCTTCAACGAGGACGATGTCGGCCTCATTCCGCAGCCGCGCGTAGCTGTCGAGCACATACGGCAGGAGATCGCGCTTCATATGCTGGTAGGCCGCGGCTTTTGCGTTTCCGTAAACGCGGCCCTGCACCACGATCTGCGCGCCGATCTCGCTTTGCGGCTTCAACAGCACCGGGTTCATGTGAACGCTGGCACGCGTGCAGGCGGCGCGCGCCTGCAGGGCCTGCGCGCGCCCGATCTCGCCGCCGTCTTCCGTCACCGCCGCGTTGTTCGACATGTTCTGCGGCTTGAACGGCCGTACCGCCAAGCCGCGCTTGGTAAAAGCGCGGGCCAGCCCCGCAACGATCAAGGATTTACCCACGTCCGAGCCGGTGCCCTGGAACATGAGCGTGCGTGCCGGCATGCCCTAGAACTCGATGCCCGGCTGCGCTTTCACGCCAGCGGCGAAATGATGCTTTACCAGCGTCATCTCGGTGACCAGATCGGCGGCTGCAAGAAGCTCCGGCTTGGCGTTGCGGCCGGTGACGACGACATGCAGGCTTGGCCGGCGCGCGGCAAGCGCGGCGACGACGGCTTCGAGGTCGAGATAATCGTAGCGCAGCGCGATGTTGAGCTCGTCGAGAACGACCAGCGACAAGCTCGGCTCGTCCATGAGTTCACGCGCCTTTGTCCATGCGCGTTCGGCCGCGGCGACGTCGCGGGCGCGATCCTGCGTTTCCCACGTGAAACCTTCGCCCATCGTGTGCCAGATGATTTGATCGCCGAATTTGATGAGTGCGTCGCGTTCGGCGGTGTGCCATGCGCCTTTGATGAATTGCACGACGCCGACGCGGTGCCCACGGCCCAGCATGCGCAAGGTGAGGCCGAACGCCGCCGTCGACTTTCCCTTGCCGGCGCCGGTATGCACGATCAAGAGCCCCTTCTCGATCGTCTTCTGCGCGACTTCGGCGTCCTGCACGGCCTTGCGTTTCGCCATCTTGGCGCGATGGCGTTCGGCGTCGGCCTGATCGGGCGGTTCGCTCATAACGTCCCTTTCACTGCCAGCGGCAAGCCCGCGACCATGAGGACGACACGCGCGGCGCGCGCGGCGACGCGCTGGTTGAGGGCGCCCTGCATATCCCGAAAACGACGGCCGAGTGAAGAATTAGGCACGATGCCGGAACCCACTTCGTTCGCGACCAAAACGATCGGGGCGGCGGATTCCGCCAGAGTTTTTTCCAGATGTCCGATTTCCCGGTCGATATCGGCTTCCGCGAGCAGAAGATTCGAGAGCCAGAGAGTAAGGCAATCGACCAGCACCGGCATCGTGCCACATGCCGTGAGCGTGGCCGCGAGATCGCGCGGCGCCTCGATCGTCCGCCACGACGGGCCGCGGCGCGCGCGATGGTCGTTTATCCGCACGACCATCTCATCGTCGCCGGCTTCAGCCGTCGCCACATAGACCCAAGGCGGCGGCAGCGCGGCGATCAAGCTCTCCGCGTAGCGGCTCTTGCCCGAGCGGGCACCCCCGACCACGAGGGTTAGCGGGACGCCCACGACGGCCTTTTTGTGGTCATGCGAAATGTCCATGCGCGCGGCGCGCCAGCGGCCCAGCGGAAGCGGGAACCGAAAATCCGCGAGGACTATAGCGAGGCAGTGGCGGCATTGACAAAGGCCCGCCGGCGACCGTTAAGTGCCGCCATCGACGGTCTCTCGTTTGAGAGCGAACAGGGAATGCGGTGCGGAACATTGGTTCCTAATCCGCAGCTGCCCCCGCAACTGTAAGCGGCAAGCCCGTACCACAGAGCCACTGGACCATTCCGGGAAGGCGGTGACGGGCGGCGAGCCGCGAGCCAGGAGACCTGCCGTCGACACGATCGCAGCCGGGCGGGGTGCCTCGGCGGAGGATCGTTCGCATTGCACCCGTTGTTGATTGGCCCACGGAGCAGCGCGGGTGAGCGGCATCGATGCGACCGGCGCGACGGAAGATGCGGCCACGGCCGACGCTCCGATCATTTACGTGTGCATCACCTGCAGGCCGGTCGGCGAGCCCGATAGTGCGGTGCGGCCGGGCGCAATCCTCGCCGCGGCGACCGCGCAGGCTGCCGCCGGCACCGAAGTCCAGGTCCGCCCGATGCGTTGTCTGGCAAACTGCTCACGCGGCCCGAGCGCTGCCATGCGCAGCAACGGCTCATGGACTTACGTATTCGGCGGTCTCGACGTGACGTGCGCCGAAGCGCTGATCGAAGGCGCGCGGATGCTCGCCCGAGCGGCCGACGGTATTCTTCCATGGAGAGGACGGCCGGCACCCCTTAAGCGCGGTTTGATCGCGCGCGTTCCCCCCATGGACTTCGAAGAGGTTGACGAATGAACGGCACGCTCGCGCGCATCCCCTGCACCATCGTCACCGGCTTTCTCGGCGCCGGCAAGACAACGCTCATTCGCCACGTCATCGCCAATGCGCAGGGCCGCCGGTTGGCCGTCATCGTCAATGAATTTGGCGACGTCGGCATCGACGGCGAGATCCTCAAGGGCTGCGGCAACGACGCCTGCCCGGAAGAGAATATCGTCGAACTGGCCAACGGCTGCCTGTGCTGCACGGTCGCCGATGAATTCGTGCCGGCGCTCGACGCCATTCTCGCCCGCGAGGGCGTGGAGCACATTGTCATCGAAACATCGGGGCTGGCGTTACCGAAGCCGCTGGTGCAGGCGTTTCAGTGGCCGGCGATCAAAAGCCGCGTGACCGTCGATGGCGTCGTCGTCGTCGTCGATGGCATGGCCCTCGCCGAGGGTCGCGTGGCGCACGATCTCAATGCACTCGCGCAGCAGCGCGTGACTGACACCGCGCTCGCCCACGACGATCCGATCGAAGAAGTTTTCGAGGATCAGATCGCCTGCGCCGATCTCGTCGTGCTCAACAAGCGCGACCTCATCGATGCGGCGGGCATGAAGAGGGCGCAGGCGGCAATTGCCGACGCGCTGCCTCGCAGCGTGAAGGTGATCGCCGTCGCCGACGGCAAGGTCGATCAAGCACTGTTGCTCGGGCTGGGCGTCGGTACCGAGGACGATATCGCCAACCGCCGTACCCGCCACGATACCGAAGCGGATCATGACCATGACGACTTCGATTCTTTCGTCGTGCACCTCGGCGAGGTCGCCGATCCGTCCGCGCTTGCGGCTCGCGTCACCGGCCTAGCGGAGAAATTCGACGTGCTGCGGGTCAAGGGTTTTGCGGCGGTCGCTGACAAGCCGTTGCGGCTGTTGGTCCAGGCCGTCGGTGCACGCGTGACGCACCAATACGATCGGCCCTGGGCCGCCGCCGAGGCGCGCGAGGGCCGGCTCGTGGTGATCGGGCTGAAAGGGCTCGATCGCGCCGCCGTCACGCAGGCGCTCGTGGGATAAGCAGATGCACCTGCTCGCGACGACGGCAACCAACCTCGACGAAATCGTCGAAGCGGTCGACCTTGGCCAATCACCGGGCGACATAGCCGTGCTGTCGTTCGCCGACAGCGACCTCGCCGGCCTGGCCGCAGCCTGGGAGGCGGAACGCGCCACACTGCCGAGTGTCCGCCTGGCGCATCTGCGCGACCTGCGCCATCCGATGTCGGTCGATCTGTGGATCGACCGCGTCGGCGCACACGCCAAGGTGATCGTGGTTCGTCTCCTCGGCGGCCTCGACTGGTGGAAATACGGCATTGAGCGGCTTGCCTCGCTGGCACGCGAACGGGGCATCGCCCTCGCCGTGTTGCCTGGTGAGGATCGCGACGATGCCCGGCTCGCCACAGCTTCGACTTTGCCGCCCGACGAGCTCGACACGCTGCTGCGCTACTTCCGCGAGGGTGGCCGCGAAAACCTGCGCGCGCTGTTACGCCGGATCGCCGGTCATGGCGGCTTTAATGTCGAAACGACCGAGCCAAAGCCTGTTCCCCGCCTCGCGGGCTATTTGCCTGGCGAAGGCGCGGTCGATCTCGACCGGCTTGTCGCTTCGCTTGATCCCGGCAAGGCCGTCGTGCCGATTATTTTCTACCGCGCGCTTCTGCTTGCGGCCGACACCGCGCCGATCGATGCGCTTTGCGCAGCGCTCGACGCCCGTAGTCTTGCACCCGCCGCGCTTGTCGTTACCAGCCTTAAAGACAAAGACGCGGCAGCTTTTCTACGCGGGGCGCTCGCGCGGCTCGATCCGGCCGTCATCGTCACTACGACCGCGTTCGCGGCCGGCGGCAATATCGGCGAGCCGACACCGCTGGACACGGTCGATGTGCCAGTGCTGCAAGTCATCAGCGCGACGACAATGCGCGCCGCGTGGCGCGACAGTGCGCGCGGCCTGGGTGCCGCCGATCTCGCGATGCACGTCGTTCTGCCGGAGCTCGATGGCCGCATCCTTTCGGGCACCATCGCTTTCAAGGATCCGCTGCCGGCGCAGGACGGACTACCCTTCACCGCGCTCGCGAGCCGGCCAGAGCCGGACCGAATCGAGATAGTCGCCGACCGGATCGCGGCGATCGTGCGTTTACGCGGCGCGACGCGCAGCGAGCGCCGTCTTGCCGTGCTGATGCCCGACTATCCGGGCGCACCGGGACGTTCCGGATATGCTGTCGGTCTTGACGTGCCGGCGAGCGTGATTGCGCTGCTCGACGAGCTGGAGGCCGCCGGTTACGCCATCACCGGCGCGCCGGAATATCCGCGCACGCTCCTTGCTGCACTTTCAGCCGGCGCGGATGACGCAATGCTGACGCTGGCCCATTACGAAGTATTTCTGGCGCGGGTGGCTTCGGGCGCCGTCGCGCGGCTGCACGAAACCTGGGGCGAACCGGCGGACGATCCGGATTTTCACGACGGAGCGTTCCGTTTCCGCGCCAAAAAATTCGGCAACGTGATCGTCGCACTGCCGCCGGATCGTGGCCGCTCCTCGGAGCGGCGCGCCGACTATCACGATCCGCAATTGCCGCCGCGGCATGCGCTGGTCGCTTTCGGCTTGTGGCTGCGACATGTCGCGCAGGTCGATGCGCTCATCCACGTGGGCGCGCATGGCACGCTGGAATGGCTGCCCGGCAAAGCGGTCGCGCTCACCGCGGAATGTTTTCCGGAAATCGTCACCGGCGCGCTGCCGGTCATCTATCCCTTCATCGTCAGCAATCCGGGCGAAGCGGCACAGGCAAAGCGCCGTATTGCCGGAATAACGATCGGGCACCTGCCACCGCCGCTTGTTTCCGGTGAACTTTCCGGCGACGCGCGCGAACTCGAACGTCTTGTTGACGAATATGCGCAGGCCGACGGCCTCGACCGGCGGCGCCGCGAGCGCCTCGCCAAGCTGATCATCGAGACGGCCCAGCGCACGGGATTGGCGCGCGAAGCCGGAATCGGCGGCACCGATGCGCCGGACGACGCGCTACGCCGCATCGACGCCTGGCTGTGCGATCTGAAAGACCTCGCCATCAAGGACGGCTTGCACGTCTACGGCCGCGCTCCGGCCGGCATTGACGATCCGCTGTGGCAAGAAAGTGCCGAGGCCGAGCGCGCGGCCTTGATCGCCGCACTGGACGGCCGCCGGGTTGCCCCCGGTCCCGCCGGCGCACCGACGCGTGGGCGCCGCGACGTGTTGCCGACCGGCCGCAATCTCTTCACCGCCGACCCGCGGACGCTGCCGACACCGACCGCAATGGACCTCGGCCGGATGGCCGCCGACGAAGTTGTGCGCGCCCATCTGCAAGCGCACGGCGAATTGCCGCGAGCGGTCGTCATCGATCTGTGGGGCAGCGCCACGTTACGCACCGGCGGCGAGGAGATCGCGCAAGGGTTCGCACTGATGGGCTGCCGCCCGATCTGGGAGCATGCCAGCGGGCGCATCACCGGCGTCGAAGTGTTGCCAACGGCCGCGACCGGGCGCGCACGGGTCGACGTTACATGGCGTATATCCGGCCTGTTCCGCGATCTCTTTCCCGCACAAATCGCGCTCATCGATGCGGCGGTGCAGGCGATAGCGGCGCGCGACGAAGCGGACGACGAAAATCCGCTGGCAACGGCACGCCGCGCCGCCAACGGCACGCTTCGCCTCGACCGCATCTTCGGCACGGCGCCCGGCGTCTATGGGTCCGGCGTCGAAGAGCTACTCGGCCGCAACGCGGATATCGAAACCATCGGCGCGGCTTATCTTGCGGCTGCGTCGCATCGTTACGGCGGCGCTGCAGGAGACGGCCATGCGGCGCCTGGCGCCTTCGCCGAGCGCATCGCGCAAACGGACATGCTTGTTCATTCCAACGACGATCCCGGTCGCGATCTCCTGGAAGGCGCCGAGGACGTCGCTTTCGTCGGCGGCTTCGCCGCGGCAGCGAAGCTCCTCGGCCGGTCGGCCGACCTGGTCATGCTCGATGTGACCGATCCGCAGCGGCCGCGGGCGCGTTCACTGGCGGCAACGCTGGCGCGCATTGTGCGGGCGCGCGCCGTCAATCCGCGCTTCATCGCCGGCCAGATGCGGCACGGCCCGCGCGGCGCCGCCGAGCTTGCGGAGACAGTCGACCGTCTCGCCGCGTTTGGCGAAACGACCGAGGCAGTTGCCGGGGATCTGTTCGATCTTTTGCACGAAGCTTATGTCGCCGATCCCGCGGTGCGCAACTTTCTGCTGCGTGAAAATCCGCAAGCCGCCGCGGCGATTGCCGAGCGGCTTGATGCGGCGCGGCGGCGCGGTTTCTGGCATCCGCGGCGCAACGATGTCAATGCCGGCCTCGCCGCGCTGCGCGCGGAGGTCGCGGCATGACTGCCCGCGCCATATTCTTTTCGCAGCTTCGCGGCGCCTGTCCCGGGCTTTCGGCGCCCCTGCCGACGGGCGACGGATTGCTGGTGCGGATGCTGCCGATCGGTACTATTCCGCTTGAGGACTTCGGTACATTGTGCGGAGCGGCGCGGGAGCATGGCAACGGCGTCGTCGAAATAACCACGCGGGGCAGCGTTCAGATACGCGGATTGAGCGCCGAGTCGGCGCCGCGCTTCGCCGATGCGATTGCTGCGCTCAACATTGCGGCGGCGGACGGCATTCGCGTGCTCAGTAACGTACTCGCAGGACTGGACCCTGAAGAAGTTTTCGACGCCGGGGCCCTCGCGGCTGATTTGCGCCGCGCACTCGCGCAAGCATCGCTGGCTGCGAGGCTGGCACCTAAAGTTTCCGTTGTTGTCGACAGCGGCGGCGCGCTCGCCCTCGACAAGCTCGCGGCCGACGTGCGTCTGCGTGCAGAACAAATAAATGGTCGGATCGCGCTACTCGCCAGCGTTGGCGGTGACGGCACGAATTCCGCGCAACTCGGCGCCATTGCGCCCGCCGATGGCGCCGAGGCCGCGATGCGGATGCTCGGCGTCATCGCGCAATACGGCCGCGATGCCCGCGCGCGCGACATTCTCGCGGTTAACGGCGCCGATGTATTCCTCGCGGCGCTTGCCGATCTGGTTCCAACACCTGCTCATCCCCGTACAAGCGCGGACCCGGAAATGCATTCCCGCCTGAGCGGGAATGAGCGGACAGTGGAAGCGATCGGCACCCATCGGCTTCGCGATGGATCGCTGGCCTGCGGCGTCGGCCTGGCCTTCGGGCACGCCGATGCGTCCGCGCTCGAGCATCTGGCCGACGCCGCCGAAACTGCCGGAGCGAAGGGAATGCGCGCCGCGCCGGACAGAACGCTCATGATCATCGGCGTGCCGCAAGAAGTAGCGCCTTCCCTCGCCACCGCCGCTGAGCGTCTCGGTTTCATCGTTGGCGCCGACGATGCGCGCCGGCGGGTGATCGCCTGCGCGGGCGCGCCCGTTTGTGCGTCCGCGCACATCGCGACGCGCACGATCGCGCCGGGCATAGCCGCAACCGCAGCGCCGTTTCCCGACGGCGCCTTCACAATCCATCTGTCCGGTTGCGCCAAAGGTTGCGCTCATGCCGGGACGGCAGCGCTCACCGTTGTGGGATCACCCGACGGATGCGAGCTGATAGCCAGCGGGTCAACGCGCGATACGCCATTCGCCACCGTCGCAGCAGACGCATTACCCCCGGCAATCAGACAATACGCCCGCGAGCGAAGGCGCGAGGACGGCCATGTCTGAGCGCGCGGTGTATCTGCGTGACGGGACGGCGATTTACGAGCGCTCCTTCGCCATCATCCGCGCCGAGACCGATCTCACCCGCTTCTCCGCAGAGGAGGCCGACGTTGCGGTGCGCATGATCCACGCCTGCGGCGTGGTCGAAGCGGCGCGGAATATCGTGTTCGGCCCAAACCTCGTCGGCGCGGCGCGGACCGCGCTCGCGGCCGGCGCGCCGATCCTTTGCGACGCTGAAATGGTCGCGCATGGGATTACGCGGGCGCGGCTGCCTGCTCACAACGAGACTATTTGCACGCTCAACGACCCGCGCGTCCCCGAACTGGCGAAAAAACTGGGGACGACGCGCTCGGCGGCGGCGCTCGATTTATGGATCGACCGTCTCGCCAACGCTGTCGTCGCCATCGGCAATGCCCCAACGGCGCTGTTCCGCCTGCTCGACCTTCTCGACACCGGCGCGCCAAGGCCGGCGGCGATCCTCGGCGTACCGGTCGGCTTCGTCGGCGCAGCGGAATCGAAGGAAGCGCTCGCCGCCGACCCCCGCGGCATACCGTTTCTGGTCGTGCGTGGACGCATGGGCGGCAGCGCCATGACCGCGGCCGCGGTCAATGCCCTCGCGAGGCCGGGCCTGTGAGCGCGGGAACACTCACAACCGCTGGAAGACTCCTGGGCGTCGGCGTCGGCCCGGGCGATCCGGAACTGATGACGCTCAAGGCATTGCGCGCCCTCGGCGAGGCCGACGTGATCGCGCATTTCGCCAAGGCCGGCAATGCGAGCCATTCGCGCGCGATCGCGGCGCAGCACCTGCGCGCCGGTGTAGCCGAACTGTCGCTGCTCTACCCGGTCACCACCGAACTGCCGGCGTGCAGCGACGGTTACCGCGACGCGATCCGCGATTTCTACGACGGCGCGGCCGCGGACATTGCCGCCCACCTCGATGCCGGCCGCGTCGTAGCCGTGATCTGCGAGGGCGACCCGCTATTCTACGGCTCCTACATGCATCTGCATGCGCGGCTGGCGTCGCGCTTTCCAACCGAGATCATCGCCGGCGTCACCGGCATGTCGGGCTGCTGGTCGGCGGCCGGAATGCCGATCGCACAGGGTGACGACGTTTTCACCGTACTTCCGGCGACGCTGCCGGAAGGCGAGCTTGCGCGCCGGCTGGCCGACGCAGACGCCGCTGTAGTGATGAAGGTCGGCCGGCATCTGCCGAAGCTGCGCCGCGCGCTCGCATGCAGCGACCGCCTGGCGCGCGCAATCTACGTCGAGCGCGGCACGATGGCCGGTGCAAAGATGATTCCCCTCGCAGAGAAACAGGACGACGATGCGCCGTACTTCGCGGTGGTTCTGGTGCCCGGCTGGGAGAAGCGGCCGTGAGCGGCCATCTGGCAGTCGTCGGATTGGGGCCGGGTGACGCACGCACTTTGACGCCGGAAGCGGACGCGGCGTTGGCCGGAGCGCAAGCGCTTTATGGCTACGGACCGTACCTCGATCGTGTGCAGGTGCGTGCGGATCAGACTCGACATGCATCGGACAATCGCGAGGAACGCGCCCGCGCCGCTGCTGCGCTCCGTCATGCCGCGGACGGTGCGCGGGTTGCGGTCGTCTCCGGCGGCGACCCGGGTGTCTTCGCGATGGCGGCGGCGGTTTGCGAGGAGATCGAATCCGGGCCTGAAAGCTGGCGCGCGCTCGATCTCGCCATCATTCCCGGCATCACCGCGATGCTCGCGGTCGCGGCGCGGATCGGCGCCCCGCTTGGTCACGATTTCTGTGCGCTGTCGCTCTCGGACAATCTGAAACCGTGGGAGTTGATCGAGCGGCGGCTCGATGCCGCGGCGAGCGCCGGCTTCGTCATCGCGCTCTACAATCCCGTCTCGCGGGCGCGGCCGTGGCAACTCGCTCAAGCGATCGAGCGACTGCGCCGGCATCTGCCGGAATCAACGCCAGTCGTGTTCGGCCGTTCGGTCGGCAGGGCGGACGAGCAAGTGAGCGTCGTCACACTTGACGCAGCCGCCGCGACCCAGGCGGATATGGCGACGCTCGTCATCGTCGGCTCGCGCGACACGCGGCTCGTTCCCCGCGCCGGACATCTTCCCCTCGTTTACACGCCACGCACCACCGCCAAGGCGAGCGCATGATCGAGCCAGGCAACCGCGTCCTCGATGGTCTCGACGGCGGGCGCCTCGGACACGCGCGGCCTGCGCAGCATGATCACGTCGATGCGCAGTTCGCGCGCCGCGGCGATCTTGCCGTAGGTCGCAGTGCCGCCGCTGTTCTTGACGACGACGATTTCGATGCCGTGCGTGGTCATCAGGTCGCGGTCGCCGGCTTCGGCGAAAGGACCGCGGCCGGTGACATAGCTCACATGCGGCAGCGGCAACGGCGGATCGATCGGATCGACGCTGCGGACCAGATAATGGTGCTGCGGCGCGGCGGCGAACGGCGCGAGTTCGTTTCTCCCGAGCGTCACGAAAACGCGGTGTGGCGTTTTTCCCAGCACTTTGACGGCTTCGCGAACGTCGTTCACTTCCGTCCAGCGGTCGCCTGCGACGGCCACCCAAGGCGGCCGCCGCAAGATCACGAATGGCACGCCGGTCTTGCGCGCCGCAACGACAGCATTCGCCGAGATCACACTGGCATAAGGATGCGTGGCGTCGATCAGTGCGTCGGTGCGTCCGCTCAACAGATAGTCCGCGAGGCCTGCCGCGCCGCCAAATCCGCCGATGCGAACTGGAACCGGCTGGCGAGCCGGCGAAGCCGTACGGCCGGCGAGCGACAGGGTGATATCAAGGCCGGGGCGGCCGGTCAGCCGCTCCGCCAAGATCCGTGCTTCCGCCGTGCCGCCGAGAATAAGGACGCGTGGCATGTCGCTCCCTGATGCGATCAAGCCAGAGACTGCCGCATCGCCGCGCTGGCTGTCCATCGTCGGTATCGGCGAGGACGGCGTCGAGGGCCTGAGCGCTTCGGCGCGCGGGCTTATCGGCGCGGCGGAGATCGTATTCGGCGGCCGGCGCCATCTTGGTCTCGCAGCGCCGCTCATCCGCGGCGCGGCAAGGCCATGGCTCAGCCCGTTCGACGGCGCCGACGACGAAGTGCTTCGCCATCGTGGACGGCAAATCTGCGTCCTGGCTTCGGGCGACCCCTTTTATTACGGCGTCGGTGCGGTGCTGGCGCGAAGGATCGATGCGCGCGAGATGATCGTCGTGCCGGCGCCTTCGGCCTTCAGCCTGGCGGCGGCGCGGCTCGGTTGGTCATTACCGCAGACTGCGCTGCTTTCGGTGCATGGCCGGATGCTTGATCTCGTGCGCCCGCATCTGCAGCCCGGTGCCCGTATTCTCGCTTTGACCTCCGACGGCGAAGGACCAGCGGCGTTGGCCCGGCTTCTCGCGCAATCGGGCTTCGGCGGGTCGCGGTTGACAGTACTCGAAGCGCTCGGCGGATCGCGCGAGCGCGTACGCACGACGATAGCGGTCAGCTTTGACCTCGGCACGGTCGGCGTGCTCAACACCCTCGCCATCGAGGTGGAGGCCGCGCCCGGCGCGCGCGTCATCGCGCGCTCAGCCGGTCTCGCCGACGAACTCTTCGAACATGACGGCCAGATCACCAAGCGCGAAATTCGCGCAATGACGCTGTCGTCGCTGGCGCCTCGCCGCGGCGAGCTTTTGTGGGACATCGGCGCCGGCTCGGGTTCGATTGCCATCGAGTGGTTGCTGGCCGATCCACTGATGCGCGCGATTGCTTTTGAACGGCGGACGGACCGCGCAGCGCGCATTCGCCGCAACGCCGCTGCCTTTGGCGTGCCGGGGCTCGAAATCGTGGAAGGTGTCGCGCCGGCCGCACTGGTTGACCGGGAACCTCCGAACGCCGTTTTCATCGGCGGCGGCGCGAGCGATGCCGGCGTGCTGGACGCTGCCGTCGGCGCTCTCAGGCCGGACGGCCGCCTCGTGGTCAACGCGGTCACGCTTGAGACCGAGGCCATCGTGATGGCCAGACACGCCGCGCTCGGTGGCGACCTCATTCGCATCGCCATTTCGCGCGCTGGCCCAGTCGGCGAAAAAACCTGCTGGCGTGGCGCTATGCCGGTGACCCAATGGGTTTGGACAAGACCATGATCGTCGCCGGCGTGGGGTGCAGGCGGGGCGCGCTCGCTCCCGACATCGAAGCCGCCATCCGAGCAGCGCTCGCGCGCGCCAACATCGCAGCCGACGCGCTGGACGCGATCGCGACCATCGAAGCAAAAAGCACCGAGGCCGGCATTCGCGCAACGGCCAAAAAACTCGGCGTTGTCATCGTGGTGGTCGCGGAGGACGACTTGAAAGCGGCGGGCGGCGGAATCCAAACGCATTCCGAGCGCGTGCTCGCTCTGACCGGCGTGCCTTCTGTCGCGGAGGCCGCCGCGCTCGCCGCCGCCGGGCCAGCGGCACGCCTGATCGGACCACGTCTGGTGATGGGCTCGGCGACATGCGCCCTCGCCTCTTCGGGCAACACGCCCGGAGCTGCGTCATGACCGTGCATTTCATCGGCGCCGGGCCGGGTGCGGCGGATTTGATCACCGTCCGCGGCCGCGATCTCATCGCGCGCTGTCCGGTCTGCCTCTACGCCGGCTCGATCGTGCCGCGCGATTTGCTCGCGCATTGCCCGCCGGGTGCTCGGATTGTCGATACGGCGCCGATGTCGCTCGACGAGATCGAAGCCGAGATTGTCTCCGCTCACGCCGCCGGCCTCAACGTCGCGCGGCTTCATTCTGGCGACCTTTCGATCTACTCCGCGCTTGCCGAACAGCTGCGCCGGCTCGCGCGCCGCGACATACCCTACACGCTCACGCCCGGCGTGCCGGCCTTCGCCGCCGCAGCGGCGGCGCTGGAATGCGAACTGACCGTGCCTGAGGTTGCGCAAAGCGTGGTGCTCACCCGCGTGCCCGGTCGCGCCTCGCGGATGCCCGAAACGGAAAAACTCGCGACCTTCGCCGCGAGCGGCGCCACGCTCGTCATTCATCTTGCGATCCACACGATCGCAGCTATCGTCGAGGAGCTGACACCGTTCTATGGCGCCGACTGCCCGGCGGCGGTTGTGGTGCAGGCCAGTTCGCCGGCGCAGCACGTGCTGCGCGGCACGCTCGCTGACATCGCGAAAAAGGTTGCCGCTGCGCGTATCGAGCGCACGGCGCTTATCGTGGTCGGCCGCGCACTCGCTGCGGGGAATTTTCGCGACAGTGCCCTCTATGACGCGGATTATCGCCGCCGTTTCCGGGGAGGCGCAAGTTGAGCGCGCGCCTAGTCAGGCTTGAACGGTGCGCGGCCGGCCAGCACGCCGTCGCGGTCGAACAGAGCGATCTCGATAGCAATGTCGCGGCCCTCGACAACATGCTCTGCGGTCTTTTTCGCTGCGCGCGCGACCTGATCGCCGAGCGCGTTGCCATCGGATCGCGCCAGCGCAAACGCTTCCGCCGCCGTATTGGCCGCCATGATACGCGCGGAAAGCTCGATGGAGCCGCCGGCTGCCTGCGCAAAATTAGCCAGCAGCACGCGGTCGACTTCGCCGCGCCTGGAATGAAGATCGGTCAGACCTTGCGCGAGCTTCGTCATCTTGGCGACGCCGCCGGCGATGGTGACACGCGGCACCGGATGCCGGCGCAAATATTTGAGCATGCCGCCGACGAAGTCGCCCATGTCGATCAGCGCAAACTCCGGCAGCCCGTGCAATTTTTGCACGGCGGCCTCCGAACTCGCTCCGGTCGCGCCGGCAATGTGGGTCAGACCGGCGGCGCGTGCGACGTCGATGCCGCGATGGATCGAATGAATCCACGCCGAGCACGAGTACGGCACGACAATTCCCGTGGTGCCGAGGATCGACAAGCCGCCGACAATGCCGAGGCGGCCGTTCAGCGTCTTTGCCGCCAGCTTTTCGCCACCGGGAATGGCAATCTCGACTTCGGCGTCAGATGCGCGGCCGGCCCCGGCGGCGACTTCGACAATGGCGTCAGCGATCATACGTCGCGGCACGGGATTGATCGCTGGCTCGCCCGGCGGAACCGGGAGGCCGGGCCGTGTAACCGTGCCGACGCCCTGCCCCGCGCGGAACGTCACACCGGCGCCCGTCAGGCCAGGACGCACCGTTGCGAGGACGAGGGCGCCGTGGGTCACGTCTGGATCGTCGCCCGCGTCCTTGATCACACCGGCGGTCGCAGAGCCGTCTTCCTTCCGCGTCAGGGCGAGCGCGAAGCTCGGACGCTCGCCGCGCGGCAGGGTAACTTCGACGGGGTCGGGGAACTCGCCGGTTATCAACGCGAAGAACGCCGCCTTCGCCGCCGCAGTGGCGCAGGCGCCTGTGGTCCATCCCCGGCGCAATGGACGTTGCTGCCGCTCCATGCTGCATCCTTTAGTCCTGCGAGCGCCGGTCGTCACCACGGAAGCGCACCGACGTGACCGCGCGCGGGCTCATCATCGCCGCGCCGCATTCCGGCGCCGGCAAGACCACGGTGACGCTCGCGTTGTTGGCGGCGCTCGCGCGGCGCGGCGTGATTGTGCGCGCTGCCAAAGCCGGCCCCGACTACATCGACCCCGCGTTTCATGCCGCCGTCACCGGCGCAGCGAGCGTCAATCTCGATTCCTGGGCAATGCCGGGCACGCTTCTCGACACGCTTGCCGCGCAAGCAGCAGATCGCGCCGATATTCTCGTGATCGAAGGTGTGATGGGCCTGTTCGACGGCGCGGCCAACGCAGCAGGCACCCCCGGCCGCAGGGGCGCCACGGCCGATCTTGCCGCTCATTTCGGGTTGCCGGTGGTACTCGTGATCGATGTCGCGCGTCAGGCCCAGTCGGCTGCGGCCGTCGTGCGCGGTTTTGCCGTGCACGATCCTGCTGTACGCATCGCAGGTGTCATCCTCAATCGCCTCGGCAGTGAACGGCATCGCGCGCTTGTCGCGAACGCGGTCGCCGCGCTGGATATTCCGGTCCTGGGCGCTGTCCTGCGCGAAGCGGCACTGACGCTACCAGAGCGGCATCTCGGCCTCGTTCAAGCCGGCGAGCATCCCGATTTTGCAAACCTGATCGATCGCCTCGCCGCGACGGCCGAGCGCTATCTCGATCTCGAAGGCATTGTGGCACGCGCCGCCCCGCTCAATCTCGCCCGAGCCGCCCACGGTGCCGTGGCGCTGCCTCCGCCCGGCCAGCGTATCGCGTTGGCGAGCGATCAAGCCTTTAGCTTCGTTTATCCGCACGTGATCGACGCGTGGCGCAAAACCGGCGCCGAAGTCCTGCCGTTCTCGCCTCTCGCCAACGAGCCGCCGCCGGACGGCGCCGATAGCTGCTGGCTGCCGGGCGGCTATCCCGAACTGCATGCCAATACGCTTGCTGCCGCGCGAAATTTTTCCGCTGGCCTGCGGCGGTTCGCCGAAACGCGCCCGGTGCACGGCGAGTGCGGCGGCTATATGGTATTGGGCGAGAGTCTCCAAGATGCGGCCGGGCAACACCACGCCATGACGGGACTGCTGGGTCATTCAACAAGCTTCGCCAAGCGCAAGCTGCATCTCGGCTACCGCACCGCGCGGCTTCTCGCCGACAGCGCTATCGGCCCGCGTGGAGCGCTCGTTCGCGGCCACGAATTTCACTATGCCACGCTCACGTCAACGGGGGATGGCGATCCGTTCGCCGAGGTTGCCGACGGCGAAGGCCGCGCAACGGAGAGGGCGGGTGGGCGCCGCGGCCGCGTCACCGGCGCATTCTTCCATGCAATCGCTACCGCAAACGAAGTACATGCTATCTTGCCTTAGCTCCCGCCGGCCGAAATTGCGGATGTATTGGTGTTGGAAGATACCGCCAACACGCGTTGCACTTTTGAGCCAGACCTTTTGGAGGTTCGTTCGATGCCCCGTTTCCTGATCGTTATTGCCCTTGTTACAGCAGTCCTTGCAGCGCCGGCGGCGGCGCGGCAGAAGCAAATAGCGTCGACACGCGCGGAACAGCAGATCGAATCGCTGGTCAAACGCCAAAAGGACTTTCTGGTCAAGAAGGACGCAGCGGCACTGGCGGGGCTTTTCACCGACGATGCGGTTTATGCAACTGCGTCAGGCGATGTTTTCTCAGGGCGCGCGAAAATCCTGGATTACTATTCCAAAACGATACCGGCGCTCGGCGACAACTTCACGCGCGAAAGCACGACCGACGAGATCCACGTGCTCGGCACCACGGCGTGGGCGTTCGGTCACGGCAGAACGGTCATCAGGACACAGGAGGGCGTGGCGGACTTGAAAGATCACTGGGCCGCCATCTATGAGATCGCCGGCGGTGAGTGGAAAATTCGTGCACTGAGCCTGGGAGAGAACATCGCGCTCATGCCCGCCAAATATTGATGGGCAATCTGGGCAATTTCATTTTATTGAAACGCTCTCGTTCCTTAAAACACCCGTTCGCGCTTGCTTGACCAAAACAGAGCTCCCCGCCTAATCTACCGGACGTTGTGGCTCATCGGATCGATTGGGGGGTGGATGCGCCATTTGATTGCGGGTTCCGGCCAATCGCGACGACTGATCGGTTCGGTAATGAATCGCTCTATCTTCGTTGCGGCATCGGGCGTCGTTTTCTGGGTCATGCTGGCGTTGCCGGCTCCTGCCCAAGCACCGGTTCTCCCGGCCAATCCGCAAATCCAGGTTGACTATATCCAACCAAAGAACAACTCGACGGGCGAATTCGCCGCGATCTACGCCTGGCTGCGTGCGCGCCGGCCGCTGGAAGAAATACAAAAATTTCTGGCCCCATTACGGCTGCCTCGTCAGATCAAAATTCAGGTCGACGCGTGCGAAGCGGAGAGCCGGGCTTACGTTTCCGGCAATCCGGTCACTATCTGCTACGAGCTAATCGATAAAATTCAAAAAATGGCAGCCAGCATCCCCGACCCGGCCCTCAAGCAGACGGTTGTCGTCGGAACGTTCACGCAGACCGTCCTTCATGAACTGGCATATGCCGTATTCGACGTGCTGCAAGTTCCCGTTTGGGGGCGCGAAGACGACGCCGCGGACAGGCTCGCTGCGTTCGTGCTGTTACAGTTCTCGGGGGACGTCGCACACACGGCGATGGTCGGCTCCGCCGAATTTTTTCTGCTGTCCAGAAAAACCTGGACGGGCGGCGCATTCGCCGATACGGCGTCGCCGGAAGCGCAGCGTTTCTACAATTTTCTCTGTATCGCCTACGGCGGCGACAACCTGGATTTTGGCGGCTGGACCGAGGCCCCTCAGGGTCAGGATCCTCTGCTGCCCGATTTCCGCGCCAAACAATGCGGATATGAATACGAGCAAGTTCGCCATTCCTTCAATTTGCGAATTATGCCCTACATAGACCCGGATTTGCTGCTGCAGGTCAAAGCCGCGCAGTGGTTCCTCCCCGGCGAAGTCGGCAAATGACGGGTGTCGCGATGAGCTTCGTCAGGATTGCTGCCGCAGTGACCATCGTGCTTGCTCTCCAATCCGTATCGTTTACCCGCGCATTGGCGGATGATTGCTTGCCAGACCCGGGGCCGAAGTACCAGCCGATTCCGGGCCTGACCAATGGCGGCTATCCCGTCTGCTATTTGCAGCCGAACGACACCAACAAATCGGCGTACACCGCGCTTCAATCAAGGCATATTCTTGAAGTGTACGCTCAGTTCCTGTCGCCGTTGCACTTGCCCCACCCGCTTACGCTCATTGCGTTGAACTGCCAGCCTAACTTTGGCAGCGACAGCCCGTTCTATTCTTCCGGCGATCGCGCGCTCCACTTCTGCTACGAGTGGTACAACGACGTGCTCCGTTCCGCGCCCACGGCTACGACTCCGCAAGGCGTGACGCGCGCCAATGTCATCACCGGAATGTGGGCCGGGACGCTGCTGCACGAAACCGGCCACGCCATGTTCGACATGCTTGACGTTCCGGTTTTGGGGCGCGAGGAGGATGCGGCGGACCAGGTGGCGGCTTTCATCGCACTGCAATTCAACAAGGACGTGCAGCGGACGATTATCAAGGGCTTTGCATATTTCTGGCAGATAGCGGCCAAGAGCGGCGACGACCCACCCACGGCGACCAATCCCAATCCACCCAAAGACGCGATGCAGCGTTGTCTGAACGATCCTTTGTGTGCGTATGCCGACGTGCACGGAACCGCCAGCCAACGCCTGTACAACACGCTTTGTCTCGGTTACGGGGGCAACCCCGACGCTTTCAAGGATTTTGTCCAGATGGGCTGGTTGCCAAAGACGCGCGCCGACGATTGCGGCCGTGAATACCATCAGCTTGAGTTCGCGTTTTTCAAGACCATTCTGCCGTTCGTCGATCCGGACATGAGGAAGAAGGTTCAGTCTACCCAGTGGTTACTGCCGACGGAAATGCAGTAAACAAACGTCGACCAACGGCACCATATGTTGGAGGAATTGCTCCCGTCGCCCGTTTTATCCGTCGGACTGACGGGCCATCGCAACGTCGCAACCGACGGAGAGGCGGCCGAAGCAATCGAACGCGGCATTGGCGCCGTTCTGGAAGCACTGCAACGCGCGCTAACGCCAGCGGTCGCGCAGGAGGCGGCGTTCTTTGCGGGTGCCGCTCCGGTGATGCGCCTGATAACGATGGGCGCCGAAGGCGCTGACCTTCTCGGAATGCGCGCGGCGGCGAAATGCGAGATCAAAATATCGACCGTCGTGCCGTTTCCCTGGAACGAATATCGCAACGATTTTTCCGCTTCTGCGGCGGCCGCCGCGGCGGAAATCTCGTCCCGGACCGACTCCGTGCTCGAGCTTCCGGGACGGCGCGACAAGGGTACTCGGGCTTACGAGCGTGCCAACGACATCATTCTTTCGAACATCGACCTTCTCCTCGCAGTCTGGAGCGGCGGCCGTGCGCGCGGCCGCGCCGGTACCGGCGATGTGGTGCAGGCCGCGGTCGTCAAAGACATTCCGATTATCGTCATTGATCCGCAATCGCCGAGCGCCCCGACGATTCTTGTTGCTGCCCCTGTTGACGATTTTGAGCCACCAGTCGCAAGCGACCTTGCGCGCAGGTCTCTCCCCACCGATCTGATCGACTTTGTCCACGGCATCGTCAGCCCGCCGCCCAGGCAAGTGTTACGTCAGGGGCTCATCGACCTTCTCGCCGAGACCCCGCGGTCCGCGAGGTGGCGGTTCGAATATCCGCTCCTGCTCAAGACCGCCGGGGGCAAGCGAATCGCCGGCCGGAAACCCGCGTTACGCTCTACGAAAACGGATTCTACGAAGTCTGACTCGGCAAAGACTGAACGCGCTCCGGACGAGGGCGTCGCAGCCGCGGCCGCCGCGCATAACAAGCAGCTCGGCGTCCTCGACCAAAAGCGCAAAACAATCGACGGACTCGCGGTGCAATACGGACAGCTATTTCGATCGAGCTCGGTCAGTCAGTACCTGATCGTCATTCTCGGCGCTTGGACGTCCGGCGTGATCGGTCTTCTCGTTCCGTCGCTGGCAGGGGCGTCGATTGTCGTGCAGCTTTTGGCCAACGCGCTGGTGGTCGCCGATGCTTCGTTTCGTGGCCGGCATCGTTGGCAGGAGCGTTGGCTCGACTATCGCGTGGTCGCGGAGCGGCTGCGTTGGCTAGGCTTTCGCTACACGGTCGGCCTGGGTGCCGGACGACAGACGCAGTTCGCCATGCGACGACGTAAATCCTGGATCGACTGGTATATGCAGCGCACGGCGCACGCGCTCGGCCCTCCGCGCGGAAAAATCGACGCAGCTTCGATCGCGGCTGCCGCCGATCACCTTTCGGACGTGGAGATACCCGAGCAAATCGCTTACCACCGCGCCACGTTTCGGCGGCTCGGCCAGTTGGAAAGGCGACTGTCGTATGCGGCACACGTCGCGTTGTGGGCTTCGTTCGGGGTTGGGATTCTGCTCATCGTTGCGGCGATAAGGGCCGGCGGCCTTCAGGCCGTCGGCGTGAAGCCGCCTGCGCTCGTGCTGCTTGCCGTTCTGCCGGGGACAATGACCTCGCTGAACGGCCTGCGGGTCGACGCCGATCTCGTTCGACTGGTCGAACGATCGGCGCAAACGATCGCGCTGTTGTTCCGCGTCAGACGCATCATTCTTGCAGCGCCGCGCGACTACGATCACGTCGCTGCCAACATGCAGCAACTCGCTGCAATCATGCGAACCGAACTGGAGGAATGGCGCTTCGTGATCGAGAGCCGCAGGTCTCGCGCCGGCCGGCGCCGGGTCAAGAGGAAACGAAACCTGCTTCGCGTAATCTCCGATTTGTGGAAGCGGCCTGGGGCACCCAATTCGGACGCCGCCGGCGACTCGACACCCGACGCACGATGAGCGCGGCGGTCGCATGATTTTGCGGCGAAGGTTCCAAGGCATCAAAGCGGCTTAACTTTGCAGCAAGGCGACCGTGCCGAGGCCACCGTCGGAACAAACGCTCACGATCGCACGGCTACGTCCTTCTCTGGAAGACGGGCAGCGGGCGACTTTGCGAAGTCGCCATGACGATCTTAATGCGTCACCCCGATGGACGGTGCGTGGTTTACCGCACTTAAATAGCGGTGCACAGCCGCCACGACCTGCGCACCCTCGCCGACCGCCGCGGCGACTCGCTTGGTCGAACCCGAGCGAACGTCGCCAATGGCGAAGATTCCCGTGCAACTCGTCTCCATCCCCCGGCTGTTGCCGCCGGCTTCGGTTCCGGTGAGCACGAATCCGCGGGGGTCGAGCGCCACGCCGGATCCGGCAAGCCAATCGGTGTTTGGGTCGGCACCGATGAAAAGAAAGAGATGGCCAATATGCCGCCGTACCTCCTCGTCTGAACCAGCCTGACGCCAGCGGATTGTTTGCAGCATGCCATCGGTGCCTTCCAGGCCGGTGACCCGCGTCCGCGTCAGCACTTCCACGTTGGGCAACCCGCCGATGCGATCAACGAGGTAGCGTGACATGCTGGCCGCCAAGTCCGGCCCGCGCGCGATAAGCCAGACCTTGGCCGCCTGGCTCGCCAGATAAACGGCGGCCTGGCCCGCCGAGTTGCCGGCGCCGACCAAGGCTACTTCCTGCCCGCCGCAAAGCTTGCCCTCAAACGGCGAGGCCCAATAATGCACGCTCGACGCCTCGAAAACGTCCAAATCCGCCACTTCAAGCCGGCGGTATCGTGCGCCGCTCGCTATGACAACCGCGCGGGCACGCGTGCGCTCGGCGTTGGCCAGTTTCAGGATGAAACAGCCCGGACTGGAAACCGGCACCGCTTCTAAGTTCACCACCTCGTCGTGGATCGCCATTTCGACCCCGAATTTCTGCGCCTGATTGTAGGCGCGCGCCATCAACGCGTTGCCGCTGATGCCTGTTGGAAAGCCGAGATAATTCTCGATCCTCGCCGAAGCGCCGGCTTGGCCACCCCTGGCGCGACGGTCGAGCACCAGGACCGAAAGCCCTTCCGATGCGGCGTAAACGGCGGCGGCAAGTCCCGCCGGTCCAGCTCCGACGATGGCAACGTCATAAATCCGATCCGGATCGATCGGTCCCACCAGGCCAAGGCAGCGGGCAAGCTCGTTCTCGGTCGGGTTGCGCAGCAGTTGTCCCTGCGGACACAAAACAATCGGCAGCTGGCCAGGATCGACATGGAAGCGCTCGATCAGCGCTTTGGCATCCGAATCGGTATCCGGGTCGAGCGTTTGACGCGGATGCGAGTTGCTGCGGAGAAAATTCTCAAGCCGGAGTACGTCACCGTTGTCGGCGCGACCGACGATGATCGGTCCGCCGGCCCCGGTTTCAAGCAGGCCGACACGGCGCAGGATCAAGGCACGCATGATCCGCTCGCCGAGCTCCGCCTCCGCAATCAGCAACGCCCGCAGGCGGTCCGGCGCTATGATCAGGGCCTCGACGGGTTCGCGCGCATAGGCGTTCACCAACGCCGGCCGGCCCGCCAGTTGCGCCAGTTCCCCGAGGAACGCACCGGGGCCTTGGGTAACAATGGACGTCTGGCGGCCCGAAACGTCCTGGATGGCCTCGATGTGCCCGGCCAAAATGATGATCAGGCCGTAACCGATATGGCCCGCCCGTTCTACGGCGTCGCCGGTAGCGAAAGGGCGCACCGAGCCAAAGCGCCGGACGCGCTCGATCTCGGCTGCGTCCAGAATCGGGAACATCTGGCCGTGTCGGGTTTCGATGATCGATGGTGTCAATCGGGATATCACTCGCAGTGCACCGTGTGGCGGCATTTGCATGTAGGATCAAATTTGCGTTCAGCAACTATTGCGGGGTCCGGGCGATCTCTTCTTCGACGTCGCGCAGACGATCCTTGCCGAAGTAAATGTCATTGCCGATGAAGAAAGTCGGGCTACCAAACGCGCCGCGCGTGACGGCTTCTTGCGTGTTGTGCATCAGGCGATCCTTGACCACGGCTTCCTGGGTGCGAGCGAGCAGTGACGTGGCGTTAAGCCCGGACTCTTCCAAAGCCGCGCGCACGACCTCGGAATCGTCCATCTTCTTCGGCTCGGCCCACATGTATTTGAATACTTCATCGACATAGCGCACGAAAATGCCGTCGAGCTGCGCCGCGATCGCCCCACGCATGATCAGGAGCGTGTTGACCGGAAAAAATGGATTGAACGTGAACCGCGTAATATTGTGACGATGGATGAAGCGCCGCAGTTCCAATTTTTCGTATTCGAACTTGTTTTTGATGCCCGCCATGCTTTCCGCCGGCGAGCGGTTGTTCGTCAGCTTGAAGACGCCGCCCAGCAATATCGGGACGTATTCGAATTTAGCGCCGGTCCGCTGCTCGATTTCAGGAATCACCAAATGCGCCAGATAGGCATTTGGGCTGCCGAAATCGAAAAGAAATTCTACCTTGGGCATCTCACCAGACCTCCCGGTAAGGACGCATGTCGAGCTCGAAGGTCCAGGCGTCGCGCGGCTGCCGGTAGAGCTGCCAGTACGCCTCGGCAATCGACGCGGGATTCATCAGCTGATCCGGCTCCAGATTCTCCAATGCTTCTGCGCCGCCGTGCTGCTTGATGCGCTCGCGCACAAACGTGGTGTCGACGCCGGCATCGATGATCAGATGCGCAACGTGAATATTCTTGGGACCAAGCTCGCGCGCCATGCTTTGGGCGGTCGCGCGCAGACCGGCTTTGGCGCTCGCGAACGCCGCATAGCCGACACCGCCGCGAACGCTGGCGGTCGCGCCGGTAAAGAAGATGCAGCCTTTGCCGCGCGGCAGCATCAACCGGGCCGCTTCGCGGCCGCTCAGGAAACCGGCATAGCAGCTTAATTCCCAAACCTTGCGAAACACACGCTCGGTCGTCTCCAGCAGTGGGAAATTGACGTTGCCGCCGACATTGAAGATGCAGACTTCGAGCGGAGCATGGGAGTCGGCAGCGCGTAGAAAGGCGGTGATGTCGTCCTCTTTGCGCGCATCGAGACCGCGCGCGACAATCTCGCCTCCGGCGGCCTCGATATCGGCGGCCAAGGGTGCCAACTTGTCCGCATTGCGCCTTCCGGCGAAGATCGTGAACCCTTCAGCGGCGAATTTTTTGGCGATCGCAGAGCCGATGAAGTCACCCGCGCCGATCACCGCCGCCGTGGCATTTCGCTTCACCAACTCTACCCTCCCTGCAACTGCCGCGTCTGGCCGCGTGTCAGCCGACATTATGCGCTGGTAACCCGGTCAGCGAAACAGGGCGCTCAATGGATGCCAACTTGCCAAGGGTTGTCCTTCCCGCCACCATGGGCGCATCGGCCTTCGCGACAAAACTGTCGCGAGCGTGGCGACCGGAGTCAGGAACGCCGTGGCGGGCGAACGGGACCATATTGTAGCCGAAACGGCGGCGCGAATTCTCGCCGACTTCGCCGATCCTCAGACCATCAACAAAGCGAAGAACGGCGCGTGGCAGGAACCGCTGTGGCAAGCGCTCAGCGACGCCGGTCTGCCGCTCGCCTGGGTTCCGGATGCGCTGGGCGGATCAGGCGCAAACCTGGCAGACGGCTTTGCCATCCTCGGTGTCGCCGGACGCTTCGCTCTGCCGGCGCCGTTGGCAGAAACATTGGCTGCCGGCTGGCTGTTGGCGCGCGCCGGAATTAAAGCGCCGGCAGGGCCGATGACGCTCGCTCCGTGCCGCCCGCATGACCGCATCATCATCGACGCTGACGGCCGGCTGAGCGGCCGGGCGGCCGGCGTACCGTTTGCGCAAGACTGCCACCATATCGCCGTGCTGGCCGATGGCGGCAACCACAAGGTCATCGCGCTGGTCGATGTCAAAGGCTGCCGACTGGACGAGGGCCGCAATCTCGCCGGCGACGCTGCGAATGTTGTTACGTTCGAACGCGTCATTCCGCGGCGTAGCGCGCCGGCGCCGGACGGCTTCAATGAATCGTCTCTGATGTTGATGGGCTCTGCTATCCGCAGCGTCGAGACGGCTGGCGCATTGGAGGCGATCCTGTCGCTCTGCGTCGCTTACGCCAACGCGCGCGTCGCCTTCGAGCGGCCGATCGGAAAATTTCAGGCGGTGCAACAGAATCTGGCGCGACTTGCCGGTGAAGTCGCCGCTGCGCTCGCGGTTTCAGGTTCGGCCGCCGACGCCATCGCGGAAGCGGACACATTCGACGACGCCGTGCTCCTGGAAGCAGCATCGGCCAAGGTCCGTACCGCCGAAGCCGCTGCAGAAGGCTCGGCGATCGCGCATCAGGTTTTGGGCGCCATCGGCTTTACCCAGGAGCACGTGCTGCACCGCTTCACGCTGCGCATGCTGTCCTGGCGCGACGACTTCGGTAACGAAAGTTATTGGGCGGCCGAACTTGGCAGACACGTCGCCCGCCGCGGCGCCGGCGAGTTCTGGCCCCTGGTTGCCTCGCGATGACCGCCAGTCTGTCTTTCGATCCGATCCGCCTGCCGCCCGAATGCGTGACGTTGCGCGCCGAAGTGGGGGCGTTCCTGGCAGAAGAAATTGCAGCCGGCACATTTGATGCGCATCACCCGGAGCACGGGGATTCCTACAACCGCGGCTTCAGCCGGCGCGTCGGCGCCAGGGGCTGGATCGGCATGACGTGGCCGAAGCGATACGGCGGGCAGGAACGCAGCCAGCTGGAGCGTTACGTGGTGACCGAGGAGTTTCGCGTCGCCAACGCGCCCGCGAACCTGCACTTCGTCGCCGATCGGCAGAGCGGTCCGATCCTGCTCAAATACGCTCCCGAACACGTCAAGATGGCGATTCTGCCGCGCATCTGCCGTGGCGAGCTGTGTTTCGCCATCGGCATGAGCGAGCCTGGCTCCGGCTCCGACCTGTTCGCGGCCAAGACCAAGGCGGCCAAGACGGACGGCGGCTGGCGCATCAACGGCACGAAGATCTGGACCACCAGCGCGCAGATTGCGGACTACATGCTCGCGCTGTTTCGCACCTCGCCGCCGACGAAGGAGAATCGCCGTCACGGACTGACACAGTTCCTGGTCGACATGAAAACACCGGGCATCACCGTCAATCCGGTCTATCAAATGACTGGAAAGCCGGGCTTCAACGAGGTGGTGTTCGCGGATGCGTTCGTGCCGGCCGATTACGCGATGGGTGAGATCGACGGCGCATGGAAACAGGCGACCAGCGAGCTTGCTTATGAGCGCAGCGGCCCGGAGCGTTTCCTTGATACGTTCTACGTCTTGCCGGAGCTTATCCGCGCACTGGGGCCGGAACCCGATTTGCGCGGCGCCGAAGGACTGGGCCGCCTGGTCGCACAACTTCACACCTTGCGACGCATGTCGGTATCGGTCGCCGGCATGCTGCAAGCCGGCAAGGAGCCGGTGGTGGAGGGCTCGATCGTCAAGGACCTCGGTACCGTTTGGGAGCAAAAGTTGCCGGGCCGCGTTCGCGACCTTGCGGCATTCCTGAAACCCGAACGCGTAAACCACACCGCGCTGGAAGATCAGCTCGCCTTCGCCACCACGATTGCGCCCAAACTCACCATCCAGGGCGGCACCACGGAAATCCTGCGCGGTATCATCGCGCGCGGACTGGGCTTGCGGTAGCGGGCGAACCGGCCGTGGCGGATATCGGCAAATTATTGTGGCCCAAATCGCTGGCGGTGATCGGCGCCTCGTCCGATCCACACAGCCTGCGTGGCCGAATTCTCGAAATTATCCGGAGCCATCCCTTTGCCGGCGCGGTCTATCCGGTCAGCCGGAGCGCTTCCGGAGTGCAGGGCTTGAAAGCGTATCCGTCCGTCAGCGCGCTTCCGGAGCGAGTGGATCTGGCGATCCTGATCGTTCCAGCGCAATACGTGCCTGCGGAGATCGAACGTTGTGGCGCTGCCGGCGTCGGGGCCGCCGTTATACTCAGCTCCGGCTTTGCCGAGGAGAGCGAGACCGGCACCCTCATGCAACACGAGATCGCCGTTACCGCGCGGCGTTACGGCATGGTGGTCAGTGGGCCGAACACCGAAGGCTTCGCCAACATCGCGGCTTCGCTGTGCCCGACCTTTAGCCCTGCCATGGACAAAAGCGCCGGGCCGCTGACACCAACGCGTCCGCTCGGCCGTGGCCGGGTATCGGTCATCTCGCAAAGCGGGGGGCTCGGCTTCGCGTTCTTTGACCGTGCGCGCTCCCGCAATCTCAAGTTCCAATACGTCGTGACTACCGGCAATGAAGCCGCGCTCGAGGTGTCTGACTTTGTCGATTACATGCTCGATGAGGGCGCAACCGACGTCTTTTTGCTGCTGCTCGAGGCTGTTAAGACGCCGGACAAATTCAAACGCATGGCGGAGAAGGCACTCGGGGCCGGAAAGCCGTTGATCGTCGGCAAGATCGGCCAATCCGCGCCCGGAAGCCGGGCGGTTGCTTCGCACACGGCCGCGCTCGCCGGCTCGGAGGACGCCTACCGCGCTATTTTCGAGCGCCACGGATTGATCGAAGGGCGCGACTTCGACGAGATGCTCGACCTGGCCGCCGGCTTTCTTGCCTGCGGCGACCGCTTGCCGGCGGGACGTCGCGTCGGCATCTGCACGGCCTCAGGAGGAGCCGGCATCTGGATGGCCGACGCCTGCGCCGCGGCGGGACTCGATGTGCCGCTCCTCGACGAAGCGACGCGCGCCGCGCTCGATGCTCATCTGCCCTCCTACGGCACCTCGCAGAACCCGGTCGATTCGACCGCTCAAGGCATCCAGAAGCTCGGCTACGCGGAATTCGCGCGGCTGGTGGCTCGCTCGCCGATGATCGACGGCGTGGTCGTCGTGATCACCGCGCGCCGGTCAGCCTTCCTCGAAAACGATCTGAAAAAGCTGAAGGATCTCGCGCGCGCGGCGACCAAGCCGGTGTTCATGTGGACCTATACGCTGCCGTCCGAGCGCAGCGTCGAGATTCTCAACGAGGCCGGCCATCCGCTCTTCACCGGTGCGCATGGCTGCGCCCGTACCATGCGGGCGCTGGCGGATTACCGTTCGCTACGCGAGCGTTTGCTGCGCCCGGCGGAAGCCGCGTCGTCGAAGACGCCGGGCGATGCAAAAGTAGTCGCGATGCTTGCGGCGTCTCCTTCGGTGCTGTGCGAATACAGGGTGCGACAACTTTTATCACTCTGCGGCATCGGTTCTGAAAATGCCGGACAGCTTGTGCACACGAGCGACGAGGCCGTCGCGACCGCGCGGACGATCGGACGGCCGGTGGCAGTCAAGGTCCAGTCCGCTGACATTCCGCACAAGACCGACGCCGGCGCTGTTGCGTTGAATCTCGCCGGAGCCGAGGTCGTGCGCGCGGCTTACTACCGTGTTCTCGCTGCCGCCGAACGATATGCGCCGGCAGCTCATATCGAGGGCGTGCTGGTGCAGCCGATGGCGCCGCCCGGGCGCGAAGTCATTCTCGGCGTCACCCGCGACCCGACTTGGGGACCGTTGCTGATGATTGGCCTCGGCGGCATTCTGGTCGAGGCTATGGGCGATGTCGCGCTCGCCCCTGTGCCGCTCGATGGCGTTGCCGCACGCGCGTTGATCGGCCGCCTCAAGGGCACGCAGGTGTTTGGACCCTACCGCGGCATGCCGCCGGCGGACACTGAGGCGCTTGCCGACCTCATGGTACGGTTGTCGCAATTTGCCGCCGATCATGCGGACGACGTCGCCGCGATCGATCTCAACCCGGTCATCGTTCATGCCCAGGGCGAGGGCGTTTCCGTGGTGGACGCGTTGATCCTGCGGCAGAATAACCAGCGGACAGACCGCCGCGGCGCGGCCGGGTGAGAAATGACCGAAGGAGAATCGTAATGGGTCCCTTCAACGATATCGGCGTGGAGAAAACCGACCATGTCGCCCTTGTGGAGATCAGGCGGCCACCGAGTAATTTCTTCGATGTTGCGCTGATCAAGGAGATAGCCTCGGCCTTTGAGGCACTCGACGCGGACCCCCATTGCCGCGCGCTGGTGTTGGCGGCCCAGGGAAAGGCGTTCTGCGCCGGTGCCAATTTTGGCGGCGGCGATAGCGACGGCAGCATGCTCCTCAGCGGGCCGACGCCGGGCGCGGCGCACCTCTATCTCGAAGGCAACCGGCTGTTCCGCACCAAAAAGCCCATCGTGGCGGCGGTTCATGGCGCCGCGGTCGGCGGCGGACTGGGACTGGCGATGGCGGCTGATTTCCGCGTGACCTGTCCGGAGGCGCGCTTTTGCGCCAACTTCACCCGACTTGGTTTCCATCCCGGGTTTGGGCTGACCGTGACGCTGCCGGCAGTCATCGGGCCGACCAAGGCTGCATTGATGTTCTATACCAGCCGGCGCATCCGCGGCGACGAGGCTCATGCAATCGGTCTCGCCGATCTGCTGGTGCCGCAGGATCAGGTGCGCGCCGCATCGCTTTCGCTGGCCGCCGAGATCGCCGAGAACTCGCCGCTCGGCCTCATCGCCACACGCAATACACTGCGCGGCAATCTTGCCGACCGCGTACGCGCGGCGACCGAACATGAACTCGCGGAGCAAACACGACTACGCAAGACCGACGATTTCAAAGAAGGTGTGAAGGCGATGGCCGAGCGCCGCGTGCCGGTTTTCGTTAGCCGGTAGGCTGCAAACAAGAGCATGTTCCGGGCGCGAACGCGACTCTTGTCTCGCTTATGAGGAGGTTTCGGAGCGAGCGGGGAGTTCTTGCCAAGCCATTCGAGACAAGTGTCAATATCGAAACGATCACCGCGGAAAGGACATCAAACATGGCGGTTCGAATTGAGAAGGACGGGGCGGTATGGACGGTGATTCACGATCGTCCGGAAGCGCGCAACGCGATGGACCCGGCAAGCGCGGATGCGCTGACCGCGGCCTTTCTGGAATTCGACGCAGACAAGAATGCTTCCGTAGCGGTCTTTTACGGCGCGGGCGGCGCGTTTTGCGCCGGCTGGGATCTCAAGTACGCCAGTTCGCTCAATGCGGCGTATCCTCTCGGCGAACTCGATATCCCGACCGCCGGGCCGCGCGGCAATGGCGGCGAGATTCCACGCGGACCGCTCGGACCTTCAAGGCTCGAATTGGACAAGCCGGTGATCGCGGCCATCGAAGGTCCTGCCGTCGCCGGTGGTATGGAACTCGGATTGTGGTGCGATTTCCGCGTGATGGCGCAAGAATCTTATTTCGGCGTGTATTGCCGCCGCTGGGGCGTGCCACTGATCGACGGCGGGACCGTGCGGCTGCCGCGCATCGTCGGCCAAGGCCGCGCGTTGGAGATCATACTCACCGGGAGAAAAGTGCCGGCCGAGGAATGCTTGAGCATTGGCCTGTGCGAGTATCTCACTCCGAAAGGCGGGGCTCGTCGGAAAGCCGAAGAGATCGCGCAAGATATCGCGCGTTTCCCGCAAGTATGCGCGCGCGCCGATCGACGCTCGGCGATCAAGAGCCACGGCCTCGGCGTCCGCGACGCGCTGATCCAGGAATGGTATAATGGCCGTGAAGCGCTGATCACGGATGGCGTGGCGGGAGCAACCCGCTTTAAGGACGGTCTCGGCCGCCACGGCGACTTTCAGAAAATTCGGTAAATCGATGCCAAGCGCCATTCGCGTGAACCAGGCAGTGGAACGCCGGCGCCGCCCTCGACGCCCTCGTTTCGCGAGTTTCCGCGCTTTTGCCTCCATTGCGAGCAGCGAACGTGCTCCTTTGGCTCTTTGTCCGCTAACGGCCTACCGCGGATTTCGTTAATCGGCTCACACAAGGAGAAAGGGAACCTTCACATTTACTCGATGGAGAGACCTTTTCGGCCATACTCGGGGCGCGATTTAGGGCCCTGGCGACCATTGACGGTGCTGACGTAATGAGTTCCGTGCTGCGCACACGCGAAGCTGGACACGAAGCGCTTCCGCCGGAAATCTATCTTCCGCTGGTTGACTCGCTTTTCAAGGAGGGGCGAACCCTCCTTATCGGAACAATTTTTGTCATCGGCTCCGTCTTAATCACTTATTGGAAGACGGGCGAAATCCTCATTTTGTACTGCGCGGTTGCGATAATCGTTGTCGCCTGCGCACGCGGAATCATGATGCACGCCTATCTGCGCGCCCGCTCAACGGTCACAACAGTTGAGGCGGCCAGGCGATGGGACAATCGCTATGGCGTCGGAGCCTCCGCAATTCTCGCGCTGTTGAGCACCTGGTGCTACGTTTGTTTCTCGCGAACCGCCGATCCATTCGCTGACCTTGTCAGTTTTTCAATGACGATTGCTTATGCGGCCGGCATTTTCGGACGCAATTTTGCAAATCCAAGATTTGTGATTGTTCAAATTCTCTGCACGTGGGCGCCCATTACGGCGGCGCTCGTGTTTTACGGAAATCTGTTTCACTGGATTTTTGCCGCCCTGCTGATCCCCTCCTTCCTCGGGATAAAACTGATAGCCGAAAGATTGCGCCGAACGCTGCTCGATGCGGTGGTTACATCGCGCGATATGTCGTTGCTCGCCAAGCGGTTCGACACTGCGCTGAACAACATGCCGCATGGCCTGTGTATGTTTGATTCCAAGCGCCGCATCGTGGTTGCGAACCAAAAGCTCAATCAGCAAATGGGACTGGCCCCGCCCCTTGAGCTGAAAGGTTCCGCCGTGCGCGATCTGGTAGAAAACGTCGTCACAGCCGGCCTGCTTTCCGATATCGGCGCGGAGGGCCTGGTCGACAGCCTCAATGCCCGGCTTTCGGGTAGCGACGACTCGGCCTTCGCCGTGGAAATGCTGAATGGGCGCACCCTCGAATTCACGGTGCAGCCCATGGAAAATGGCGGCATGGTCGTTCTCGTGGAGGACATCACCGAGCGCAAGATCGCCGAAGCAAAGATCAATCATTTGGCGCGATTTGATCCTTTGACCGGCCTGCCTAACCGCAATGTTTTGCGCGACCGTATGGAGCGAGCGCTCAACCAATGGCGCCCCGACAATATGTGCGCCATTCATTTCATCGATTTGGACCAATTTAAGCAGGTCAACGACACTTTGGGCCATACGCGCGGCGATATGCTGCTGGAAGCTGTCGCTCATCGCCTGCGGGAAAATATTCGGGACGCCGATGTCATTTCGCGCTTTGGCGGCGACGAATTTGTGATTTTGCAGGCACCGATCAAAACCCTAGAGCAGTGCGAATCCCTTGCCACCCGCGTCCTCGATTCCCTCAGCGGCACCTACGATTTGGACGGACACAAGGTCGTCGTGACCGCCAGTATCGGAATCGCGGTCGCCAAGAACCGGATCGATCCGGAGCAGTTCTTGCGAAACGCCGACATCGCCCTCTATCAAGCAAAATCAGAAGGCCGGGGCACGTGGCGCTGGTTCGAGGCGAAAATGGAAGCCAGCGCGCAAGCGCGCAGAGCTCTCGAACTTGATTTGCGGACCGCGACGGAAAGCGAGGCCTTCGAGCTCTATTATCAACCGCTCTTTAATCTGAAAACGAGGCGGATCGAGGCCGTCGAGGCGCTATTGCGGTGGCCTCACCACGAACGCGGAATGGTTTCCCCGGCGGAATTCATTCCGGTCGCCGAGGAAATGGGTCTCATCGTCGAGATCGGCAACCAGGCGCTGTACAAGGCCTGTCTCGAGTGCCGCCGCTGGCCCGGTGATACCGCCGTGGCGGTCAACCTTTCCTCGATCCAGTTCGATCGTTCCAATGTCCCCGCGCTTGTCCGCGAGACGCTCGCGGCGACGAATCTTCCGGCTCACCGGCTTGAGATCGAGATCACCGAATCGACGCTGCTTCAGAACACGAAACGGACCCGCGCCGATCTGGATCAGCTTGCCGAGTTCGGCGTGAAAATCTCGCTGGACGATTTCGGTACCGCCTATTCGAGCCTCAGTTATCTGCACAGCTTTCCGTTTCACAAAGTGAAGATTGACCAATCGTTCCTGCAAGGCCTTGGCGACGACGAGCGCAGGGTGACCCTGCTGCGCGGCATGACGCGGCTGAGCGCACAACTTGGATTGCGCGTCGTGGTCGAAGGCGTTGAGACCCAGGAGCAGCTCGAACTGCTCGCGGAAGAAGACAGCATCGACGAGGTTCAGGGATATCTGCTCTGCAGGCCCATGCCGGCAGCCGATCTGCGCAAGCTGCTTTATGCGTCCTATGTCGGCCCGGCGCAGGTCTCCTCATGGCCGGCAAAGGCCCGCAGCGACGCCGCCTGAGCGAGACGTATTGACACACAGGCTGAACGGAACACTTCCTCGCCTGGCACGTTTTGCTTGATCTGCAAGACGGGCGGTTAACCCTAATAAACGTCAAAATTGTAATCGCCTTAACAAGGTGTTAACCTCGAATTCGTTGGCGCTCGCGGGCGCGCCGAGTTGCGAGGCGAAGTAGAGGCGAAGTATGAGTGCCGAAGCGCGGCGTTCGACTGTTTCAGCCCATCCAAGCCCGGAGCGAAATTTTTCCGATCGCATTGCGACGCTCTTGGCACGGATCGATTGCCGGCGCGCGGATACCTCCGAGGAACGGGAAGCGATCTATCGTCTTCGCTATCAAGCCTATTTGCGCGAAGGAGCGATTTCGGCAGACCCTTCCGAAAAGTTCGTAGATGCCGAAGACAAAGCGGACAACGCTTATATTTTTGGGCTTTACGTCGACGGCGAGCTAGCGAGTTCGCTCCGCCTTCACATTGCTTCCAGGGAATATCCGGATTTTCCTTCGCTCCAGGTCTTTCCTGACGTATTGCAGCCGCTCCTTGACGCCGGCAAAATCCTCGTCGATTCGACCCGCTTTGTTGCGGACGAAAAGCTTTCCCGTCTTCATCGCGGTTTACCGTATGCTACGCTGCGAATTTGTATGCTGGCGGCGGAATATTTCAGGGCCGATCACCTTCTCGCGGCCGTCAGGGCGGAACATCAGGCGTTTTATCGGCGCGCCTTCAGCCACCAACTGTTGTGCGAACCGCGCCCGTACCCCCGACTCGCGAAGCCGATTAGTCTGATGACGGTGCATTTTCCGAGTGCCGCAGAACGACTCTACCGGCGCTACCCGTTCTTCCGCTCAAGCGTCTTCGAGCAGCGCAGGTTATTCGAGCGCCGGGAGCACCCGGGGGCGGTTTCAGGGCATAAGACTAGTGCGTCGAAGGAACCGGCACGTCCGCGGGGCATGGTGCGCCCTTTTCTTGAACTCGATTCGGCGTTTCCGGCCGGCTGATTCCTGGCCCGTTCCGTTTCTCGGATTTCGCCCGCTTAGGGCCGCTGCCCTGATCAGCGGCCGGAGCCTTTCGCAGCGCTGAGCGCCCGCCGAACGGTTAGCTGAGATTTAATCCGAGCAATAAAATGCGGCAGGTCCGTTTCAGGTGCTCTTTCAAACCATTGGATATAACAGGCGGATCGCTGGCGACGCTCAGCGCGATAAGCGATCCCGATGAAGCATTTTCGCCCAATCGTGAATGTGGAAGCGCCGACGACGGTTTCGGATGCGCAGGTCATTGCTTGCCCGGCCTGCAGCGCACAACTGACGTTTCATAGAAGCAACTCACCCCATATCGATGAATGCGGCTTCGAGAGCTACAGCCTCGAATGCAAGGAATGTGGCGTTCCGCTTGCCGGCATCATTGATCCCTTTGACGAGACATTGCTGCTCACGCAAATCGCTGCCTGACTAGAGCGCGACAGCCGCGTGGCAGCACCGCGATGATTCACCGCAATCGCCGTTCAATGACCGGCCAGAGCGTCCGTGACGCACTTCTTGACGAGCTTGTGCCTCGCATACAGTGACATCTCTTGGAATTGCGCCTGCTCCTTCACCTGCGCCTTGCATGTGGCCTTCGCCTGTTGCAAGGCGGCCTTGTCGGCATCGGGAGCGGCCGCAGCCGGCGTGGCAACGAATGCAGTGCCGCAAACGAGAACAGCAAGCGCGCCAGCAGATATGGCAGTGACGAATTTGGACATGTCGATGTGCTCTTTCCTTAAGTGAACCGCCCGCAGAGCGAAGCCGCCCGTAGGAAGATATCCGAAATATTTTTGTCATTCGTCAAGCGCGGACGTTCATAACGTCACGCATCTTTGAACCGCAGCAATTCCTTCACAAAACTGTCGCAAAAATATCTTGGACGCAGAGCGGGTGCCTACCGCTCAAACCGGCGGCGATCGTGGGGCGCTGAAAAATCCTGCTCCGGGCCGAGCGGTACGATCCGGGTCGGATTGATCGCCGTCATGCTCATGAAATAGTGCCGCTTGATGTGATCCATGTTCACGGTGTCGGCAATCCCCGGCACCTGATAGAGGTCGCGCAGATAATTCGACAGGTTTGGATAATCGGCAATTTGGCGCAGATTGCATTTGAAGTGACTGTAATAGACCGCGTCAAAGCGAACGAGCGTCGTGAAGAGGCGCCAATCCGCCTCCGTCAGCCGCGCGCCGGTCAGGTAACGCCGGCGCGACAGACACTCCTCTAACCAGTCGAGGGCGGCGAATACGGTGCGGCACCCCTCCTCGTAGGCACCTTGCTCCGTCGCAAAGCCGGCGCGATAGACGCCGATATTCACGTCGCTGTAGACCCGCGCGTTGATGCGATCGATCTCGGCGCGCAGCTCCGGCGGGTAATAATCGGCGCGGTTGTTGGTCAATGACGCGAACGCCGAATTGAGCATGCGGATGATCTCGGGCGACTCGTTGTTGACGATGGTGCGTCTTTCTTTGTCCCACAGCACCGGCACCGAGACTCGGCCGGTGTAGCGCGGATCGGCGAGCAAATAGATTTCGCCGAGACGCTGCTTGGCGTTGACAGTGTCCGGCGTCGTACCGGGTCCGGCACCAAACTGCCAGCCTTGATCGCCCATGACCGGATCGAGGACCGACATCGAGAGCGCGCTCTCAAGTTCCTTGAGCTTGCGGAAGATCACGGTACGGTGTGCGTAAGGGCAGGCGAGCGAGACGTAAAGGTGATAGCGTCCGCGCTCGGCGGCAAAGCCGCCGCCACCGGATGGTCCCGCGCTTCCGTCCGGCGTCACCCAATTGCGGAAGACCGGATCCGCAGGCACGAAGCGCCCTCCGGTCGCGGCAGTGTCGTACCACTGGCTGTGCCATACGCCGTCGACGAAAAGTCCGTGGGCCATTGTTCCCCCGACATGCTGCGCGCTGCGCCGATCGTACAATACTCGATGTCGCGCACAATTCCCGAAGCAATAGCCAGCATAAGCCGGGTGACTTGTGCGGTATAATATGGGCAAGCGGCGCGGCGGGATCGGATGGGGGACGATGGAACGATGATCGAGCGATATAGCGACCACGCGGCGAACGAGCGTACCTTTCTCGCCTGGGTGCGCACCGCGATTGCGGTGATGGCCTTTGGCTTCCTGGTTGAGAAGTTTGACCTGTTCCTGGAGATTGCGAGTCAAACGCTGGCGCGTCGCACGCTCTCCGCGGGTGGACAGTTCGTCGGCAATATTGCGGGCTTGATTCTCATCGGACTCGGCGCGGGCACGATTGTTGTGGCGCTCCTGCGCTTCCGCCGGACGGCGATTGAAATCGACAGCCCGGAGACGCTGCCGGGCACTGGCGAGCGATGGGACGTCGCGCTGGCGGCGCTGCTCGTTTTGCTTGGAGCCGCTTTGTTCGTGTACCTTTCCTATACGGTGATCAGCAGTCTGTAAGGTTGTGAGCAAGCCGACGGCCGGGGTTGGCCGCAGGCGGTTTTGCGGTGGCATGTCACGCGTACGGGGCGACGGCGCATGAAAGCAGCTTTCATCGAACGGTTTGGTGGACCGGAAGTCCTGAAATACGGCGACTTGCCGGACCCGGCAGCTTCGCCGAGCGAGGTTGTCGTCGATGTGGTCGCGGCGAGCATCAACGGCGCCGATTGGAAAGTGCGCGCCGGCCAATATTCCGAAGCCAAGTTTCCCCTGGTGCTGGGCCGCGATTTTTCCGGCGTGGTGGCCGCCGCGGGCCCGGCCGTGGACGATTTGAAAATCGGCGATGCGGTGTTTGGCGTTCTCGAAGCCGGCCGGGAAGGCGCCTACGCGGAAAAGATCACGATCAAGGCAGCGATCCTCGCCAAAAAGCCCGATCAACTGTCGCACGTCGACGCCGCCGCCGTGGCCCTGACCGGCCTGACGGCGGTCGCCGCCATCGAGACAACTTTAAAGCTGCAGCGCGGCGAAACGATCCTCATTCAGGGCGGCGCCGGCGGAGTCGCGAGCTTCGCCATTCAGCTTGCCAAGCATATCGGCGCGCGGGTGATCACTACCACGAGCGCGGCGAATGTCGACTATGTGCGCGGCCTCGGCGCCGATGTCATCGTCGACTACAATGCACAGGACTTTACCCGCGCGGTGAGCGGCTGCGACGCCGTGTTCGATACCGTTGGCGGCGACGCCGTACAGAGATCTTTCGCGGTACTCAAGCCCGGCGGCCGCGCAGCCTTCATCGCTTCCGGCGCGCAGGCGCCGAAGCCCGATCGTGGGGATGTGACATCACTGCGACCGGCAGTCGGCCGCGCCCGCGCGCCGCTCGAGCGCATCGCCCAATTGGTCACGGCGGGAATAGTGCGCCCGCCCGAGATCAAGATTTTTCGTCTATCGCAAGCCGCCGAAGCCCATCGTATCAGCGAGTCGCGCCATTTCCGCGGCAAACTGGTCTTTCAGGTGCGGTGAGACGGTCGCGGGACGCTATTTCCATCACGGGCAGCAACAACAGGGAGAAGCGCGTGTCGAAGAGTCTCGATGGCTATACAGTTTTCATCACCGGAGGCAGCACCGGGCTGGGTCTGTCGCACGCACGCGTGCTCGGCGGGCGCGGCGCCCAGGTGGCCATTACCGACTTCAAGCAGGAGAATCTCGATCAGGCGAGCACCGCGTTAAAGCGTGACGGCGTCGAGGCGCTTTGCCTCAAAGCCGACAATCGCGTGGTCGGCGAGGTGAAAGCCGCCGTGGCAAAGGCCGAGGCGCAATTCGGCAAGGTCGATGTTCTCGTCAATAACGCCGGCATCAGCGGAATGATGGCGCATATTGAGGACATCGACGAGGCGTTCTTCGACAGCCTGTTCGACACGCACGTCAAGGGTGCGTTCTTCGCTGTTCAGGCGGTCGTGCCAGGAATGAAGAAGCGCAAGTTCGGCCGCATCATCAACACGGGATCGACATTCAATATGACCGGCGCGCCGGCGATGAGCCACTACACCGGCGCCAAGGGTGCTCTCACGGCGCTCGCGCGCGCTTGGGCGCGCGAGTTCGCCCCGTACAGCATTACCGTCAATACGATCTCTCCCGGCTTCACGGACACGCCGATGACCCGTGGCGATGTCACGCCCGAGATATTCGAGGAAATTATCGCCGGCATGGCGCTGAAACGGCAGGTGCTGCCGGAAGAGATTTCCTACGCCGTGGCGTGGCTCGCCAGCCGCGAGGCTGATGCCGTTACCGGGCAGAACATCAGCCCCAATTGCGGCCAGGCGATCGTCGGGATCTAGCTGAACGGCTACTCGGCCTTGCCGCCGTTGTGCTTGCACTCGGACCTGAATTTTTTCCGCGCCTTGCCGTGGAGACCCTTGGCATTCGCCTGATCGGAACAGGCTTTGGAGATAGCTTTTTTGTCGGCCCCGCCCATTTTCGACGCCGCGGGCGCGCCCCCAGCCGCCGGCGGGTTCTGGGCCCAGGCCGTTCCCATCCCGATCGCAAGACACACGGTTATTGCGGCAACGACAGACGATCTGGTCATCATGTTTTCTTCCTCACTGTGCGATTTCTATCGGCTTGAATTTGTCCGGGCCCGACCCTCGGCGACATCATGTAGGCTCGAAAACCGCACAAGTAAATTGCTTCCATGCTATCCTGCCGCGGCATGAAGCGTGAGACCTTTCCAGTCGCCGACATTTACGTTCCGGTCAAACGGCGCGCCACGCTCGAGCAAAAGCGCGTGGACGAGATCGCCGCGAGCATGCTCGATAGCGGGCAGCAAACGCCGATACTGGTACGGCCCGACGGCGCGCGCTTCGTCCTGGTCGAGGGTCTGCACCGGCTGGAGGCGGCCAAGGCGCTCGGCGAAAAGACCATCGTCGGTTTTCGCGTCGACGCGCGCAAGCACTGAACGGCGTCTTATCCTCACCGGCGGACACCCCAAGAGGGCAAGTAGCCTGCGGCGCCGTATCATGACGGGCCGCGCCTGCGGGCTAGCTCTGGCGGCAGACGCCCGAAACCACTACATGAAGGGTTCCCCCACAAAGGAGTGCCGAATGGCCACACGCCAAATCAAGATGCCTGTAAAGGACGATTCGGAAAAAGAGGTCGAAGAGGCGCCGTCACAACGCAAGCGACCGGAGACTGGCCGCTATTTGCTCCAGGTAGACCGGCAGACGAAGGGTTCCTATCTGACACCGGAAGCCGCGCAGACAGCGGCACTAGCGATCAAGACGGGTTATCCGATCGTTCAGGTATCCGTGTATGACAGTGTCGAGTACACGCACACGATGGTGGAACTACCGGCCACGGCATCGTAACGAACGTCCTTCCGCTGCTTGGCCCGCGCCATCCGTTCGAAAGGACTGAATTCCATGACCAGCCGCCACTTTCATGCGGTCATTTGGATCGATCACCACGAAGCCCGCGTGTTCCATTTCAGCCCGACGGACGTAGAAAAGCTGGTGTTGCACCCCGATCATCCGACTCGCCACATCCATCACAAGGCGAATTCCATCGGCAGCGGACACGCCGCGGAAGATCACAATTTCCTTCAGGCCATCGTTGGATCGGTCGCAGATGCCGGCGCGATACTCATTACCGGGCCCGGCAATGCCAAGAATGCGCTGGTCAAGCATATCGACGAGCACGCCCCGAGGCTGATGAAGATTATTGCCGGCGTCGAGACCGTGGATCATCCAAGCGATGGGCAACTCGTCGCCCATGCCCGGCATTATTTCAAGGCTGAGGATCGGATGCTGCCGCAGAAGGACTAGGCGGCGCCAAGCGTCTCACCGGCCTCGTCTTTCCACGGCAGTTGGTCAAATGGCGGCTGGTAGCCGCGAGCGCGATAGCGGTCTTCCGGTAGGTCGAGTTCTTGCCGCTCGTCGTATTTGACGTGGGCGCTATGTTGCGCGCCCCAGCCGTTCTTTTCTCTGTAAATGCCTCGTGCTTCCATTGGTGTGGAATATAGATTCTCGCACGTTAAAGCCAGATTTGTTAAGTGTCCTGCGATTCTCCGACCCCAGCCGAAACCAAGGATTCATCCCATGCCGCTATCGATGTCTCAGGCCGCACTGCCGGTCTTCGAAATCAACCTCAACGCACTGTCCGGTATTCTCGACAAGGCCGAAGCTTACGCGGTTGCCAAAAAAATCGACCCCGCAGTGCTTCTTCATTCGCGCCTGGCGCCGGACATGTTCGACCTCGTTCGACAGGTGCAAGTCGCGACGGATCAGGCGCGAAGAGGCGCAGCTCGCCTCGCCGGCGTTGAACCGGCCGTATTTGAAGATACCGAGACGACGATCGATCAGCTCAAGACACGCCTCACAAAAACCGTCGCTTATCTGAAGACGCTCGACCGCAAGCAAATCGATTCGTCGGCCGATCGCGAGATCACGTTTCCGCTCGGCCCGACCAACAAGGGCCACATGAAGGGCGGCGATTACCTCAACCATTTCGTGCTGCCGAACTTCTATTTCCACGTCACCGCCGCTTACGCCATCTTGCGTCATTGCGGCATCGACGTCGGCAAGCGCGACTTCATGGGTGCGATCCCTCTCAAGATGACCTGAGGCAGGGTTGCCCGCTTGGACCCCGAGTTTATCCGCGAACTTTTCTCGCAATTCCGTCCGGTGACGGTAAAGCGCCTGTTCGGCGGCGCCGGTGTCTATTGCGAGGGCCTGATGTTCGCACTCGTTTTCGACGGCGCAATCTTTCTCAAAGTGGACGAGGCCAGCATTCCGGATTTCGAGCGCGAAGGCAGCCGGCCGTTCGTCTATACCCGCGCCAAAAGCCCCGGCCGGGTCGGCCGCCATTCGCTCTCGTATTGGCGCCTGCCCGAGCGGCTCTACGACGAGCCCGATGAGCTGGCGGTTTGGGCCGCTCGTGCGCTGGCCATCGCGCAACGCAAGAAATCGGCGCCACGCACGCGAGCCAGGCGAACGACGACGTCAAGACGCGCGAAGTAGGGCAAGTCCGCCGATTGGATCCGCACAATGCGCGGCACAATGACAGCGGTCCTGACGGCACAACGGGAACGCGCTAGTCTGCCCAATGCCGTCGCCGCAAACCAACGGCGAAAGACATCAGGAGAATTGTCATGTCATCGTCCGGGCTTCGTTTCGCCGCCATCACAGTCGCTACGATTTGCTCCTACGTATGGACCGCGCCGGCGGGCGCGCAACTCCTCGAGCACAAGGACCTGACCGCTTCCATTGCCATAACGATTGCGCAAACCGCGATCGAGAGCTGCAAGGCCAATGGTTACGCCGTATCGGCGACCGTGGTCGGCCGCAACGGCGAAATCATCGTCCAGGTGCGCGGCGACAACACTTCGCCGCACACGATGGAGAACAGCTTCAGAAAGGCTTACACCTCGCGCACATTGCGCAGTCCCTCGGGCGCTCTCGTTGATCGGCTGAAAGCCGATCCGACACTGGGCTTCATCCATCTTACCAACATCATCGCCTTCCAGGGCGCGCTGCCGATCAAGGTGGGCGACGAAGTTATCGGCGCAGCCGGTGCGTCTGGCGCGCCTGGCGGCGAGAAAGACGAAGCCTGCGTCAAGGCCGGGCTCGACAAGGTCGCCGACCAGTTGAAATAACGCCGCACGCGCCAGAGACAACCGAAAGCCGTCATCACGAGCACGAATAGAGCTGCGCTTGCGAGCGAAGGCGGATCAATCGCGGCTCCATGCCGCTGGTTATTGCGGTGGATCGACCGCGCTTTCTTTCCTGGAGGCAATGCTCGCTTCCTCCAGGTCGAGTTCGCGTTCGATGCGGCGGCGCGCTTCGTCGGTGATCTGGCCGTCCTGCAAGAGCCGGTAGATATATTCCCGCTCGGCGGCGATCAGGTCCAGCCGCACGTCTGCCGCGGCGGTGACGGCAGCGAGGCCATCCGCTAGGTTTTTCTGCAACTGCCCGGCACGATGCTCTTGACGCACCCGCAGAATCGCGAGCACGTCCGGGGCGGTATCGCCGTCGGCGGCGAGCCGTTCGACGCGGCCTTGCGCTACCTTCAGGGCTTCCAGACGTGCCACGAGTTCCGCTTCGTTCTCGCGCCGGCGCTCGTCCTCGGCGTCATGCGGGAGCGCGAGCCGGCGCACGATGCTGGGCAGGATCAGCCCCTGGCCGATCAGCGTGACGACGATGACGCCGAAAGTCACAAACAGAATGAGATCGCGGCGCGGGAACGGCGCGCCCGCGGCGGTTGTCAGCGGAATGGCGAGCGCTGCGGCGATCGAAACCACGCCGCGCACGCCGACGAAGGCAAGAATGAAAACCCACTGCCAGGGCGGCAGCGGATCGCGCCGCGCCAGCGACGGACTGAGCCAGCGCGGCAGATAGGTCGCCGGATAGACCCAGATGAATCGCGCCACAAGGAGGACCGCGACGGTGAGCGGCACGGTAAGCGCAAGGTCGTGCAGCAGGACCATATCGGTCCGGTCGAGCAGTGTGCGCATCTGCATGCCGGTCACCAGGAAGACGAATCCTTCGAGGAGATAAACGAGAAAGTCCCAAAAGAAGATGCCTTGCAGCCGCGTCGCCGCCGGAATGAGCAGCGGTCCGTTCCAGCTCACGAACAGGCCGGCCGCCACCGTTGCCAGCACGCCCGAACCTCCCAGATGCTGAGGCACCAGAAACGCGGCGTATGGCGTGAGCAGCGACATCGTGATCTCGACGCGCGGATCGCGCGCCCAGCGGCGCAGGCGCAGGCTGAACCAGCCGACGCCGATGCCGTAAGCGATCTCGCCGGCGACGATGAGCGCAAAGGTACCGGCGGCCTCGCCGAACGAGAACAGGCCGGTCGCCACCGCGGCGACGGCAAAGCGATAGAGGATCAAGGCCGTGGCGTCGTTGGCGAGCCCTTCGCCTTCGAGAATGACGATCAGGCGGCGCGGCAGGCCGAGCCGGCGGACGATCGCGAGCGGAGCGACCACGTCGGGCGGCGCCACGATGGCGCCGAACACAAAACCGACGGCCAGGGGCATGCCGAGAACAAAGTGCCCCATTGCCGCCACTGCGCAACTGGTGAAGACGACACAGCCGAATGCCAAAAGCGTGATCGGGCGCAGGTTGAAACGAAATTCCCGCCAGCTCATCGCGACGCCCGCCGAATAGATCAGCGGCGGCAGGATTCCGAGCAACACCAGCTCCGGGGCAAGCTCGATCCGCGGCAGGCCGGGAATGAGCGCCAGCGCAATGCCGGCGATGACCAGCAAAATGGAAGGCGCGGTATTGAGCCGGCGCGCAACGACGGCCACGACCACGAGCACCGCCAGCAACAGCAATATGGTTTGGATCGTCGCTGTCATGGCTCACACAATGATTGGCCGATGGCAGCTGTCAATTCCGCCCAGTCGTGGGGCTGGACGCGCAGGCGGTCCTTCGCCGACGCGGGCCTTCCCTCCGCCGTTCACGGAAAACCGAACCGGTGGGTTTTCGTTTCACTCAACTTGCGTCGCGGACCGCCAGCGTCCGGGCGACGCCCCGCCATAGCTCGTGCTCTTTCGACAAAGAAAAGCTGCCGGCGGCGACAACGCGATTGCGGCCCGCATGCTTGGCCTCGTAAAGCGCGACGTCGGCCCGGCGCAGAAGGGCATCGATAGTGTCCCCCGGCTTCCATTCAGCCACGCCGATGCTGCACGTGATTCCCATCGTCGCGTCGCCGGCGCGGATCGAAAATTCGCCGACCGACTTGCGAAACCGTTCGGCGAGCTCGACCGCCCCGTCCAGACGCGCCTCCATCAGCAGCGCCACTTCTTCGCCACCTAATCGGCCTGCCGGCATGTCCATCAATTTCAATTCCTCGCTCACCTTCCGCAGAACAGCATCGCCGGCTTCATGGCCATGGGTGTCATTGATGGCCTTGAACTTGTCGAGGTCGCCGATGAACACCGACAAGGGATGTCCCGCGGTCGCGCGGTTCAATATCCGTGTCGCCGCAGCGACGAATGCGCGTCGCGTCAGCAGCCCGGTCAGAGAATCGATTGTCGCGAGCTTTATCAGCTCGGCTTGCATCGACGTGATTCGATCGGCAGCACGAAGGCGAGCGCGGAGTTCCTCCGGCGCCGGAGGTTTCGAAATAAAATCATCGGCGCCACTATCGAGCGCCAGGACCATCCTGGATCGTTGCTCGCTGGAGGACATCAGGATGATGTAAAGCGGCCGCTGCGCGTCGGCCAGCATCCGCGCCTCGCTGACGAGCTGGATGCCGGATGACGCGCCAAGCTCGGCGCTGGTGATGGGGGTGCGGATATCCGTGTCGGCCCGCAGACACGCCAGTGCTTCGGGGGCGTCCATGAAGGTGTGAACTTCATGACCCCACGGCTCGATGATGCCGGTGACGATCCGCTGGATCGTTCGGCTTGGTTCAACCAGGGCGATGCGCATATCTGCTCAGGGCAGTTCTTCGATGATAGGGCGTTCAGTTAACGGAAACCTTACGAATCCCGTCCGCTCAGTCCGGATCGCGCGCGCTGTATTTTTTGCCGGCCGCCGCCAGGGCCTTCCGGATGTGTTCCAGCACGCGCCGATGGAAGTCCGGTGTTTTTGTTCTGAACGGCACCTCGAAACGTATTGTGGCGCTCTCGCTGAGCATCAGGTTGTAGGGGGCGTCTTTGGTGTCGCCGGAGACGCGAAAATCCGTCCGGTAGCAGACGACCGGTTTTCCCTTGCCGAACGCGTAACCGCACTCCCAGGCGGTGCCGCTGTCGGGATCCGGACCGTCCATGCAGGCGACGACCATGTCGGCCCAATCGAGTCCCTCGACGTCCATCTCAAAGATCGCCTTCGCCGTCTTGCTGCGCGGCTCATGCTCCTGCGGCAGCCAGACCTCGAAACCTTCGTGTTCGAGGAACCGTGCGAGGTCGGCGTTGAAGCTCTGCTCCGCAAGCGTGAACAGCGGGCCGGCCAGATAAAGCTTGGTCATGGTTTGCTCCGTGGCGAATGATTCGCATGACTTCGCGGGCGCGCCAAATCTCATCCTGAGGTGCTCGGCGCGTAAGCGCCGAGCCTCGAAGGGCGACGGCCCCGGCGCCTCGGCCGCATCCATCGAGGCTCGCGGAGCTTGTCTTCGGGCCGGCCATTTCGGGCCGGACCCGTTGGCTCGCACCTCAGGATGACGGTCACCATTCGGCGTTCTCGCGACGCATTCCGCGCCCGAGTCATGCCAACCACCACCAAAAAGATTCGCCACCCGGCAAACAGGGAGGCGGAGCGCCGAAAGGCGCATGCCAACCATTAGCCGCGCATCGCAGACGAGTGTACGCAGTCTGCGCACTTATCTGCTTGCGGGGCGCGCTCGCCTTCCGGCGCTTCGCCGCGGCACTCGCCACGCCAGTCGCAACCAGCATTGGCTCAGCTTCAGAACCGCGTTTCCTCAGACAGGGCAAAGCGCATGACACCGAAAAGTGGAAACCGGTTTTCGGTACTGATCATGCGCCAGCGAACAAGCTTCCGGGAGTTTTGCCCGGTGTCGCCCTGTCCAGTTAAGCGAGCTCCTCACAGCCCGGTCCTTTTGCCGGACGAGCGGGACCCCGGAGCCGCCCGGGTGCGGATTGCAAGTCCGCCCGCGGGCACCGCATCCCGCTCCGCTGTCAGGAGTGCCCTCATGATGGCGTCCCATGTGAGCGAGATGGCCGTCTGTAACATAAGCGGTGACAAATGTCAATGAAAATGCGACCGCCCTCGCCCCCGGCATGGCCGGGCTCGTCCCGGCCATCCCGATACAATTTGCAAGGCCTAGCCAAAGTTGCCGGGATGCCCGGCACAAGGCCGGGCATGACGGCGGAAAGATAAAGTCGGCGCGGAAAAGGCTTTAGCGAGCGGTGTAACCCGATTTCGCCGCGCTCAATCCGGGCCACGACCGCTCACAAAAAACTCTGCGGATCGACATCGACGTCGAGCTTGATGCTGCCCTTCGCCTTCGGCGCAGACGCGAGCCAGTCGCGCAGATAGGCCGAGAGGTCGAAGGCGCGCGGCGCCTTGATAAACAAACGGACGCGGTGGCGGCCGCGCACCAAAGAGAGCGGCGCGTCGGCGGGGCCGAGCACGCGCACGTCGTCGTGCAGCGGCGCGGCGCGCGCCAATAGCCGCGCGAACGACTGCGTGTCGTGCTTGTCGGGGCCGGAGACGACGATCGAGGCAAGGCGGCCGAATGGCGGGTAGTGCGCGCTCTCGCGCATCGCGATCTCGGCGGAATAGAATGCCTCGCGGTCGCCCGCGATCAAGGCGCGCATCACCGGATGCTCGGGCTGGTGCGTTTGCAGATAACCCCGACCCACACCGGCGCCGCGGCCGGCGCGGCCGACCACTTGATGCAGGAGCTGAAAGGTGCGTTCGCCGGCGCGCGGATCGCCGTTTGACAGGCCGAGGTCGGCGTCGACGATGCCGACCAGGTTGAGCTTCGGGAAATGATGGCCCTTGGCGACCAGTTGCGTGCCGATAACGATGTCGAAGCGGCCGGCGGCGACGTCGTCGAGCTCCGCGCGTAGCCGGTCCATCGTGGCGACGAGATCGCTCGACAGCACCAATAGCCGCGCGCCCGGAAACAGCGCGCACACTTCTTCTTCGAGGCGCTCGACGCCCGGTCCGATGGCGACGAACGAATTCACCGCCTGGCATTTCGGACATGCCGCCGGATGCGGCATGGCGAAGCCGCAATGGTGGCAGACGAGTTGCTTGCGGAAGCGGTGATCGACCAGCCAGGCGTCGCAGTTCGGGCAGGAGAAGCGGAAGCCGCAGGCGCGGCACAATGTCAGCGGCGCGTAACCGCGGCGGTTGAGGAAGAACAGCGCCTGTTCGCCGCGCTCGACCGCGGTCGCGACCGCGCCCGCGAGCGTCGGCGCGATGAAGCGGCCCGGCGGCGGGCGCTCGATGCGCAGATCGATCGCCTCGACCGACGGCATACGCTGGCCGCCGAAGCGTTCGGGCAGCGCGAGGCGACTGTAACGGCCGCGCCGCGCGTTGACTTCGGTTTCGAGCGACGGCGTCGCCGAGGACAGAATGACCGGGATCGACGCGATATGGCCGCGCACCACCGCCATGTCGCGGGCGTGGTAGTGCACACCGTCCTCCTGTTTGTAGGCCTGGTCGTGCTCCTCATCGACAATGATGAGGCCGAGATCGGCATAGGGCAGAAACAGCGCCGAGCGCGCGCCGACCACGACCGGTACGCCGCCGTCGGCGACCGCCCGCCAGGTGCGCGCGCGCCTGCGCGGCGTCAGTTCCGAATGCCATTCCGCCGGACGCACGCCGAAACGCGCGGCGAAGCGGTCGAGAAATTGCGCGGTGAGCGCGATCTCCGGCATGAGGATCAGGCTCTGCCGGCTGCGCCGGATGGTGTCGGCGACCGCTTCGAAATAAACTTCGGTTTTGCCCGAGCCGGTGACGCCGTCGAGCAGCGTCACCGCATAGCCGCCCTTGGCCATTGTGGCTTTCAGCGCGGCCGCGGCGGCGTCTTGATCGTTCGAAAA
>Ga0302325_10001698_pt1 | contig 55441 bp, 49 predicted proteins | sample Palsa_T0_2_FD_201948 | JGI IMG/M metagenome (GOLD analysis project Ga0302325, IMG submission 201948) | Peat permafrost microbial communities from Stordalen Mire near Abisko, Sweden - Palsa_T0_2 | ecosystem: Environmental > Terrestrial > Soil > Palsa > Peat permafrost | place: Sweden: Abisko... | reverse complement strand
TCGCCGAATCGAACGGCACCGTCGGACGCATGACGACGAAAGGCAAGGTGACGCACTTCACGGTTGCGCCGAACTACGCATTTCTTCAAGGCATCGTCGCCGGACCCGACGGCAACCTGTGGGTGACGTGGTATATTTCGGGCAGCCACTTCGCCAACCAAGTCATCCGCCTCGCGCCTAGCGGAGCAACGTCGTCGTTCACCGTCGGCTCGGGGCCCGATTTCATCTGTGTGGGCCCGGATCACGCGCTCTGGTTTGCGGAAGCTGATGCAAACGCGATCGGCCGGCTGACTACCGCGGGAAGTTATAAGCAGTTCTCAACCAACTACGAGTACGCGCAGCCATCGGGCATCGCGAGAGGGCCCGATGGCGCCGTGTGGTTCACCGATTTTAGCGGGCGCGCGGGAATCGGAAGGATGACGAGTTCTGGTAAGGTTCAGTATTACAAGGTGCCGGGAAGTTTTCCCGAGCTCGTTGAGATCGCCGCCGGTCCCGACGGCAATATGTGGTTTACGAGCGACCTAGGCCCATCCGCCGTCGGCCGCGTCACGGTGCATTAAATCGCACTCTGACGTATATTGGCAAGTGCGTCGCCGCCCTTATTTCAGCTCGACCAAAATCGCCTTGATCGGGGTACTGCCTACATTTTCCGGTTGATGCTCGACGGCGGGTGTCCACATGACCTGACCGGCCTTCATGTCGGCATCCTGCGACGCTCCGTCCGAGTGGTGAAACCGCGCTCCGCCGTCGGCGAGCATAACGAGTACGCAATCAGGGTGCCCGTGCATCGTAGACTTCTCGCCGGGATTGTAGTGAACGCGAAGAACGCGTACGCGATCGTTCTCGAACTCTACCGTGTAGTGGTTTGGATCGACCGTTACTGGATCTGCCATATGAATCTCCTTTGTGTTAGCACTCAGTAATCTCTTAGGCAATTGCTTTCGGGATGTTACTGGCCGCCCTCGATCTGGCGCCGGTATTCAGCCGCGTCGAACCGACCTTGGGAGTGCGCGATGAGTCCGTCGTCGTCGATCTGCCATTCCTCGAAACCACTGATTCGCACGGGCTTCCCAGAGCCGCCGGGGGCTGTGTTCGTGCCGGTAAGCGTCCACTTATAAATCGCTTTACCGCCGCGCTCGATCAGATCGTCCATCTCGACCTTCAGGTCGGTAAACGCCGTCATGAAACTCTGCGCGGCATCCGCAATCGCTTGACGGCCTCGAGCCGGCACGCCGTCGTTAATCGTGAGCGATCCGTTGCTCGAGAAGAAGGCCGCAACCGCTCGGGGGTCTTGACTGCACCACGCTGCAGTGTAGCGCTCGGCGAAGCTGCGCAGTGAAGGCGTCATATTGCAGCGACGGGTTCCCAGGTCACGCTAATCTGAATGGGTCGCGCCCTCGGGTGACCATTCGTACGTAGCGTACCCGTCGACTTCTTCGCCGGTCGCTCGAAACCCGGACCGATCTTCGAGCGCCTCGTACACGGCGGCGCTGACCAAGAGCGTGCCGGGCGTCGCGTGCTTCTGCATGTGCCCGGCGACGTCGATGGTGTGTTCGACGAGTTTCTCCAGCGCCGAATCCTCAAAAATGACGACGTCGCCCTCGTTCACGCCGCAGCGCACCGCGAGCTGCGCCTTCAAACGGTTGTTGCGCTGGTTGAACCCGGGCAGTTCTTGCAGGATCGTCTGAGCCGCTTTGATCGCATCTGAGAGGTTGAGAAAGCAAATCATGGCGCCGTCGGGCGTCCACGATTGCTTCCACGCTCGCGTAGTCTTAAACGTTCGGCGTAACAGGTCTTCGTAGGCGCGAAACGTTGCAGTGACGGCGATCTCCGATTCACCCGACTTGATCGACGTGGAACCGACGAGATCGACGGAAAGAAACGTGCAGCGCCGGCGTTTGGCAGACTTTAAGGCGCTTTCGATCTCATGGTATTCTTTGTAGAGTTGCGACCGCGCTTTCTCTGATTCGACGCGCGCCGCCGCCGAGGCGGCCTTTGCCTTGCTCGTGGGCTCAGGCTTTGGCGATGGAACGATGTGGCGTCCGAGAGCGAACAAGCGGTTCGAGAGGATCATCACGAAGTATATGATGGCTGCAAGGATTAGCGGCGCGAAGGGCTTCGCAACCGCGGGCAGCCAGCCTGCCACTGCCGAGACGAACGGATCGCCAAGGCGATGGAGCTGCACGAGCGGCCAAGCACGTGCGACGACGCCGGCGCTCACGAACTCCATGGCATAGAGAAGCAGGCACGCCACGATCGCTAGCGTCAGGATGAGATTGACGACGCGCTGCATCGTGTCGGAGACCTGCGACGTTTTGTCTACACTTCGCACCGTGCGAAGGTTCTTGCTCGGTCATGCGCAAGGCCTGCAAGTGCGTCATCCCCCGTTTCTCGTCTACCTGGGAGCACGGTTTTTCTCGGAGTTTTCCTATCAGGTTGCAGCCGTCGTGATCGGCTGGCAGATCTATTCGCTTACGCATAGCGCGTTCGATTTGGGCATGGCCGGTTTGGTGCAGTTCGTTCCAACGGCGCTGCTCGTCTTCATAACGGGCTCGGCCGCGGATCGATTCAGCCGCCGCCGCGTGATGCAGGTTTGCCAGATCGTGCAAGGCGGCGTGGCTGCATTCTTGGCCTGGGGGAGCATCGAGCATCGCTTGACCGTGCCGGCGATCTTTGCGGCAATCGCCGTTCTCGGCATCGCGGATGCCTTCGAAAGTCCCGCTACGGCGGCGCTGCTTTCGGCGGTGACGGAGCGCGGGACGCTGCAACGCGGCGCCACGCTGTCGTCGGGCGGATTGCAGTTCGCGACGATCGCCGGTCCGGCGCTAGGAGGATTGCTCTATATCGTCTCACCGGCCGCACCGTATGCGCTGATGGTGGCGTTCTGGGCGATCGCCGCGATTCTCAGCGGATCGATCGCAGTAGTCCGGCGCGCCGCCACACCTTCCGGCGAATCGCGCACGTTTCGCGAACTCTGGGCCGGCGTGGCGTTCGTCCGTGGTGAGCCGGCGATTTTGGGAGCGATCTCGCTCGATCTCTTTGCGGTGCTCTTCGGCGGGGCAACCGCGCTGCTGCCGATCTACGCGCGCGACATCCTGCACGTTGGTCCCGCAGGGCTGGGCGTGCTGCGCGCCGCGCCTGCGATCGGCGCGCTGGTGATGACCGTGGTGTTGGCGCGGCGCTCGATCTCACGCCGCGCGGGACCGCGCATGTTCGGCGCGGCGATCGTGTTCGGTCTGGCGACGATTGCATTCGCGCTCTCGCGCTGGTTCTGGATTTCGCTGATCGCCCTGGCGGTCTTGGGCGCCGCGGATACGATCAGCGTCGTTATTCGCTCGGCGCTCGTTCAGCTCCGAACGCCCGACGCGATGCGCGGGCGCGTGGGGGCCGTCAACTTCCTCTTCATTAATGCCTCGAACCAGCTGGGCGCGTTCGAAAGCGGAACGGTCGCGGCGCTGCTCGGCGCCGTCCCGTCGGCGTTGCTCGGCGGGATTGCGAGTGTCGGCATCGCGCTGCTCTGGATGTACCTGTTCCCGTCGCTGCGCGTCATGGAGCGGCTCGAGTAGCGCCCGGTCGGCGCCGTCAGTAGACGACGCGCAGCGACGGCGGCGCCTGGTGCTCGCCGATCTCCAGCAGTGTGACGGGCGTACCTTTGTAGTTCGTGTGCATCAGATGCGCGACGAAGGCGACGTCGGTGCCGGCGATGCGAAAGCGCGCCCAGTGAAGGCCGTCGCAGGGCTGCGTCACGATGGCTTCCTTGACGACCAAGGGCGAATACTTCGCGGCATGGCCGATTTGGAAGAGGCACGTGCCGGGGCGTTCGCCCGGGCGGGCGTACATCAAGACGCTGCGCATTCCGGATTCGGTGTCGCCGTCGGGGAACTTCAGGGTCGACGTGAAGCGGACGATCGGCGTTGCCGGGCCGACGATCGTCGTTATGCTACCGTCGGGATCGCCGACGGCGACGGCTTTTTGAAAGTCTTGTGGGGAATGCGCCGGTCCACCGCATGCGACGAGAGCGAGCGTCATGGCGGCGATTGAGAAGATCGAGCGGTGCATCTTAGGGCTCAACCTACTGTCGCGATATCGCGAGAACCTTGCGCCTTGCCGGAATCGAGGTCCGCGGCGTGGTGCGTGGAATAGGCGGCCGGAGTGAGACAACGCCAGGCTACGGCGCTTCTCGTCCTGCTCGGTGCCGCAATTCTGATCAACTATGTCGATCGCGGCAACCTTGCGACAGCCGCGACCCTCATCAAGGCCGAGCTGCGGATTACGCCGGCGGAACTCGGCTTTCTGCTGACGGCCTTTTTCATCACGTACGTACCGATGCAGCCGGTGGTCGGCTGGCTCGTCGAGCACTTTGGAGCGAGCCGCGTGCTCGTAACCGGCTTTATCGTATGGTCGTTCGCGACGATCCTCACCGGGCTCGTCTCCGGATTCGCGGCGCTCTTTGCCTGCCGGTTGCTGCTCGGCGTCGGCGAATCGGTTTCGTTTCCGGCGACCGCGAAGCTGTTGTGCGAGAACGTCGACGAGGAACGGCGCGGATTGGCCAACGGCATCACGCAGGCCGGAATCTATTTTGGGCCGGCGTTCGGTGTCTTCTTCGGGGGCATGCTGACGGCCGCGTTCGGATGGCGCCTCTTTTTCGTGGGATTCGGAGCGGTTAGCGTACTTTGGGCGCTTGCGTGGCTGGCGTTTGCGCACCACCGCGTGCGGCGAACGGAAGCCGCTCGCCACGCAGACGTCGTCCCAATGGGTCTCATCCTCCGCGAGCCATCTCTCTGGGGTGCTTCGATCGGCCATTTTTGCGGAAACTTCGTTCTCTATTTCAACACCAGTTGGATTCCATATTATCTCGTGCACGAACGGCACTGGTCGCTGCCGCAAATGGCGATGATCGGCGGCGCGGCGTACCTCGTATCGGGCTCGTCCGCCATCGTCACCGGCTGGGTCGCCGATCGCGGGATTCGCAGCGGCGCTTCGCCGACGGCTGCGCGCAAGTGGTGTTGGGCGACCGGCGGCGTGGGGCTCGCGGTCTGCTTGATCGGCGTCGGATTTTCAGATAACAACGTCGCCTCCGCGATTTGGCTCATTGCCGGCGGTCTCTTTACCGGTGCGTTCAGCGTGAACACGTTCGTCGTCGCGCAAGTCATGGCTGGGCCGGCCGCCGCGGGGCGATGGGCGGGCATGCAGAACTTCCTGGCCAATATCGCCGGGCTCATTGCGCCGGCACTGACCGGCGTTCTGGTGCAGATCACCGGCAGTTTTAAGTTACCCTTTACAATCGAAGCGGCGGTGGCGCTTTTGGGTGCTGCGGCGTGGGTGTTCTTGACCGGCCCGCTCGTCGGTATCGATTGGAACGCACGTAGCCGGCACCGACTTGCTTTACGATCTAGTGTAGGAGGTTTGTAGTTGATTCCCATCCAGGCGATCGAGGCGGCGCGCGAGCGCATTGCCGGGACCATCGTGCGCACGCCGCTGCTGCGACTGCAGGGCACGAGTGGGCCGGAAATCCTCCTGAAGCTCGAAAATCTTCAGCCCATCAACTCATTTAAACTCCGCGGCGCCGCCAACGCCGTCGCGCTGCTCGATCCGGCGAGACGCGCTGTCGGCGTCTGGACGATCAGCGCCGGTAATGCCGGGCAAGGCGTTGCGTACGCCGCGCGCCAAGCCGGCGTACCCTGCACGGTGGTTGCGATCGAAACGGCGCCGGACACGAAGATCGGCCGCATGCGGGCGCTGGGCGCGACGGTCGTCAAAGCCTCGTTCGACGCCTGTTGGGAAGCGTTGGAGCGGCGTACGTTTCCCGGCATCGACGGTACGTTCGTCCATCCGTTCGACGACGACCATTTCATCGCGGGCAACGCCACCGCCGGATTGGAGATCGTCGAAGACCTGCCCAACGTAGCAACCGTGATCACCGCCATCGGCGGCGGAGGCTTGGTGACGGGCATCGCCTCGGCTATACGCGCGCGAAAGCCGAACGTGCGCATCGTCGTTGCCGAGCCGGAGACCGCGGCGCCCTACGCGCGTTCCTTACAGCTCGGTCATGCGGCCGCGTTCGAGGAATGGCAGGCGACCTTCGTGGACGGAGCCGGAGGTAAGAGCATCTTTCCGCGCATGTGGGAACGGATGCGCGGCCTCGTAGACGAGTCGATTATCGTTACGCTCGATGAAACGCGGCAGGCGATGCGCGTGCTCGCCGAGCGCTCGCGCGTCATTGCCGAGGGCGCCGGCGCCTTGCCCGTTGCGGCGGCGCTGAGCGGAAAGGCCGGCGACGGCCCGATCGTCGCGGTGATCTCCGGAGGCAACATCGATCTCGGTACGTTTTGCAGCGCGGTCGCGCCCGACTAAGCCTTTCGGCGTCGCAAGCGCCGAGAAGGCTTGTTGGAGGAGGCAAGGCAAGCGACCGAAAAGCCTGAACTGGGTCCCGCCAGCTCTGACAATCAAAGCAGTTTGGCGGCCAGAGATCGAGGTTGTCAACGATGTCCGCATTGCGTTGCATTTCCCTCAGCGCTGTCGTCGCCTCCCTATTGACGTGGGTGTTTGCTCCGCCCCGCTCAGCGCTCGCCCAACAGGCGGCTGCCTCTCCGAGTCCGAGCGCAGGGGCCAGCGTAAGCGGGTCTCCTGCGATCGAATCTACGATTCTCGAATACGAGACTCTCGCTGAGAGCGCCGCGTACATCGATCGTGCGCTGTCCGGTGCCGTGGATTTCGTCGCCAACCCAAAGAGCCGCATCATTGTCGCCACAAGTAGCGACGTTGGCGCGATAGTGCAGCTGCGCGCCGTTTTGGGCCAGGCGACTTTGATTAAGGGCCGAGTCGATCAGCTAACGGCCGCCTTGAAGCCTATTCCGAATCGGAGCGGATCGGGCTCTTATTACAGTGCGACGTTCCCGTGCTTTTCTCCGCAAAAGGGAGTGCCGTCGACACTGGTGCGCCCTTCACGCGGACTCATGACGCCGATGATGATACCGCTCGCAGTCGGAGGCGCCGCGCTTCAAGCGTTGGGATCAGGCGCGGGTTACGCAATAACTAATGCGTCCGGTATTCAAACACTCTTGCAGACGATAGCCAGTATCGGAGCCGTTAACGAAACCGTCGCTCCGGCTTCGGGATCGCTAAGCGATAGCAGCCTAATAAACCTGATCGTCCTCGGGTTACCGGGGAAATCGATTTTTGTTCCCAGCTTCTATGCTCCGGGCGTGCTCGATAATCAGTTCGAGACGGGTACGTTACTGGGAAGGTCGATTTCAGCCTTGGAGACTTCGAGGTCGACTCTTTACGCGGCGGCCGACGCCAGAGTCCTGAGCAAGGCTTGCCAAGCCATCGCCACCGACTCGAAAGGCAAGCCGCTTTTCGATAAGAACCAGATTCCGATTAGATATAATCAGGCGACTCTGAATCAGATCGCAAATGAGGTTACGGCAGCGAGTTTCTTGATTGACTCGTTTGAGGCATCCCTTTTTGGGGGACAGCCGGCACCGGCACCGGCACCTAGTCCCTCGGCGTCGCCGGCGGCGGCTGCCGCTCCCGCCTCAGGGACTGGGTTACAACAACTGCTTTACGCCGACTTCCTACTGATGCGACTCGGCGTGGTGAACCAAACTACGGTCTTAGATTCTAACAAGGGGCCCACATATCTGCTTGGCGTTCACGCTCTGGAATCGGGTGGCAACACGCTGATGAAGTCGAACCTGTTCGCGGGGAGCCAGGTTTTCTTTAGCGGCGGCGCCGTTTCGACTTTCAACCTGATCAAAGCGGACGGCTCTCCAGTCTGCAGCGGCATTGGCTTTGGCTACCGAGGGTTCGTACCGGAAGATCGAATGGGGCAGGTTGTCGGCGACGCACAAGCACCTGGTGCGCCGAGGGATTCCAAGGACGGACAAGCGCAGTTGGTTCATTTCACGTCAAACTGCAGCGGGGTTCACTGAGCCGCCGCGACACCCGCGCGACCTAGTCAATCCGCCAGTTCAATGGCGCGACTGGCGGGGTAGCCACCGCAACTGCGCATTCGATTACCGCTGGTATAAGAAATAGCTTCGGCCTGACGCGTGAGGTATTTTCGTTTTCCGACCCGATGCCTTCCGCCGTTCGGAGGCCGCCAATTGTGAAGGGACCGCGGCCGAGGTTGGGAACCCATAAGCCGCATGACGCCGCTAATTCTGAGCAAGTTTGGAATTTGGACGCTCACGACCGTCGACTACATCTCGCTGATCGCCGCGACCACGAACGCCTTTAACGGCGCGCTGCTTGCCCGGCGTCCCGACCACTACAAGCACTTCACGCTCATCGGGGTCATCATTTTGGCATACGCCGGCGGCATCGGCGGCGGCATCGTTCGCGACGTTCTCGTGAACAAGGTTCCCGCGCCGCTGGAGAATCCGTGGTATCTCATCGCGTGTACGCTCGCGGCCGCTCTCGCGCTGCTGATCGATTATCAGAGCGAGCAGCGATTTAAGGACGGGCTCTTTCAGTTCATGACGGCCTTCTCGTTGCCGTGGTACGCGATCGTCGGCGTCCAGGCGGCACTGGCTGCCAACCTGGGATACGCCGCTGCGGTCTTGATCGGCATCATCGCGACGACGGCCGGGCGCTGGATTATCGACGTCGCCTGCAACGTCGTGCCCAAGCAGCTCGTGCGCGGCGAGTTCTTCGTGACCGCGGCAGCCCTCACTGGCATCGCGTACCTGGTCTGCACGCAGCAGTTCGGGCTCTCAATAACCGTTTCGACGGCCGTCGCTTTCTTCGTCGGTTTCGGCTTCCGCCTCACGTCGCAGGCGCTCGGTTGGGAAGAATGGGAGCCGTGGGAGCCGGCGGCACTCACCGAAGGTGAGAAGACGCGCAAGAAGCTGGGCGAAGGTTTGAGCGCCGAGCTGCGCCGCGACGGAGACTCGTACCCCGGCCGCTAGTGCGAGCTGACGATCCGCGCGGTCTTGATGTAATCCAGCTTCGGGAACTCTTTGTTCAGATAGGCATTGCCTTGCGCGGCGATCATCGATTGATCGGGCTCCTCGCCGTAGCCGGGAAAGATGTTGTCGACGTTGTCCATGCCGCTGGAAACGCGTCCGATGGGGGCGAATCCCATCGCCGACAGGCGCGCGTTATCGCCGAGATTGATGAAGAGATGCGTGGTGCGGCTATTCGGCTGCCCCGTTGCGGCGAACGCGACGGTTCCGCGCGTATCGGATTCCTTGACCGGATCGTCGGGAATCGTGACGTCCCATTTCTGCGTCACGGCGGGCTTGGCGGCCGCGCCCCATTGCACGACGAAGCCGGGTACCACGCGATAAAACCGGGCGCCGTCAAAATACCTCGCCTTCACCAACTCGTAGAAATGTTGCGCGCCGTTGGGCGCGAGGCCGCTGTCGACGTCGATCACGACGGGCCCTCGGCTGGTATCGAGGAGCACGCGGTAAGCGGCGGGGGCGGCATCTTGCGGCGCCGATTGTTTGGCCGCGCACCCGAAGAGCGCCAGCGCCAGGGCAAGGGCCAACGGAAGCTTGTTCATCGAGGCGATGCCATGCGCCGCGCGCAGGAATCAACCTTCTTTGCCTAGCGGGCGGCCGCTTGTCAAAGATGGCTTCCAAGGTAGGCTGCTCGGCCGGGCCTAATCTCCTAACCCGTAGAACTCCAAACCTACCCTCTACCTCATAAGGAGCGAGCCTTGAACCGATTGATACGATCCGCAGCGCCTTTGGCCGCGCTGCTCGCCGTTTCGGCGTGTAACGCCGGCGGCACGTCGGGTGTGCCGTCAGCACCCCAAGCCGGCGCGCAGAGCGCGCGGTCCCAGATGCCGGATTGGCAGGCGAAGAATTTGGCCACACCGGCATGTCCGCAGGTCGTCGGCGTGCCGACCTGCATGGCGCTGATTCAATCCAAGAGCGGAATCAGCCGGAGCATCGCGGGGCTGCAGCCCAGTGATTTCCAGACGCGCTATGATTTGCCGTCCTCCACCAACGGCGCGGGTCAGATCGTCGCCATCGTGGATGCCTACGATAATCCGAACGTCGCGTCGGATCTCGCCGCCTATCGCTCGGAGTTCGGGCTTGGGGCGGCAACGTTCTCAAAGTACAATCAGAACGGTCAGCAGAGCGGCTATCCTCACGGCAGCGTGGGCTGGGGCGTCGAGATCGATCTCGACGTGCAGATGGTCTCGGCAGCGTGTCCGAAGTGCACCATCTATCTCGTGGAAGCGAATAGCTCCACGAGCAGCGATCTGCAGAGTGCCGAGGTCGAAGCCGTGAAGCTCGGCGCGCATATCGTCAGCAACAGCTGGTCTTGCCTCGGATCGGATAGTTGCGTCAGCGCGTCCGACTTCGACACGCCGGGCGTGGTCTATCTCGCCGCGTCGGGCGACAGCGGTTACAATCACATCGGCGCGCCGGCGGTCCTCACCAGCGTCGTTTCCGTCGGCGGAACCGTGCTGACCAAGAACGGAAGCAAGTATTCGGAGACGGTCTGGAACGATGCGGGCGCGGGCTGCTCGCTGATCAAGAAGCCGAGTTGGCAAAAGGATCCCGATTGCAAGAATCGCACGGTTGCCGATATCTCGGCGGTTGCGTGGAACGTCGCCGAGTACGACACGTACGGCTATAGCGGATGGTTCACGGTCGGCGGAACGAGCGTCGCAACGCCCCTCAACGCCGCCGTTTTCGGCTTAGCCGGCAACGCGAGCTCGCTGACGGAGCCTCAAGCGATTTGGAGCGCCACGCAAGCGACGCGCAAGGCCAATCTCAACACGATCAGCAGCGGCAGCGACGGATCGTGCAGTGGCGAGTATCTCTGCACCGCCGGTACGCATCAATACCGCACCTACTCCGGCCCCAGCGGCTGGGGAACGCCGCTCGGCATCGGCTTGTACTAGCCGCGCTCGGGCTGCAAAGTACGAGAGGCGGCGCTACGGCGTCGCCTCTTCGCTTACCAGCGCCGCGCGCTCAGCGGCGTGTCGGAATCGGCTCCGCGCGGAACCAAGAAGTAAACGACGACCGCCAGATACGCACCGAAGCTCACCAGTGGAAAGAGCAGCGCGACGAGCGTCGCGCAGACGTAGACGATGAAGCCCGTCCGATAGCCGCGCACGGTTCCGTCGATGGCCTCGTCGGTCACTTCCGGTGAGAACGCTTTCGTGCGCACGAGATGCAGCAGCATGCAGTTGTAGAAGGCGGCGCTCGTCGAGAGGACGAGACCGTACAGAAACGCCGACGGTTTGAGCGTCGGGTACGATCCCAGCGTCGTGGTCGCGAATGGGATCAGGACGGTCGCCGCAAGGAGTAGGAGATTCCAAAAGACGGTCTTACGGTCGATGCGATGTACGAGACGGAAGAGGCTGTGGTGATTCTGCCACATGAGGCCGATGACGGAGAAGCTCAGAACGTACGCGATGAGGTTCGGCCAGAGCCGCAGCAGCGCCGCGGCCAACGCGTGGTTCGACTTTGAGGAGAGCTCGGGCAGAACGAACCCGAGCGCGAGCAGCGTGATGGCAAAGGCAAAGACGGCATCGGAGAACGCTTCAAATCGGCCCTTATTCATGCGCGAAAAAGCGTTTCGCCGCACGTGCCGAAACGTCCCACGATGAATTCGGCGTTGCGTTCGATCCTTGCCGCACTCTCGGCGCTCGCGTGCGTTGGCGCGGTGCCGATTTCTACCGTGACCTCCGATACGGCGCTGGTTGGATGGGCTGCCGGTCCGGCCGTCGCCGCCGAGCTCGCGGCCGAGAATACGATGCTTCGCGTGCCGACCGGTGCGAACGCGATGGAGATCGAGCGGCACCTCTCGTCGGTACCGCACCGAGCGGGTTCGGAGGCCGATTATGCGACTGCGCTCTACGTGAAGGAGCGGCTGGCACGCGACGGCTTCGACACGCGCATCGTCAAGTATCAAGTCGCGTTCACCGGGCCGCTCGAGCAAAGCCTGACGATGCTTTCGCCGCGGCGTCAGACGTTCGATTTGATCGAAGGCGTACCGGGGCATCACACCAAGTGGGAGCTTATGGCCGGTCCGCCGTTTCTCGAAGAATCCGGCGACGGCGACGCGACCGGAGCCGTCGTCTACGTTAACACCGCCGGCAGAGACGATCTCGCCGAGATCGATGCCGAGCACGTCAACCTCCAGGGGGCGGTCGCGTTGGTGCGGCTCGGCGCTCCGGGCGGCGGAGGCATTCGTTCCCTCACACCCACCTGGATTGCGTACAACGAGCTGCGCAAGCGTGGCGTCGCGGCGATCCTCGAATTCTTCGAACCGGCGACGAGCGGATACGGCGGCGGCGCGATGTGGCCGAACGGCAATTATAAGAACACGAACATGGCCGAACGAATGAGCGGCATGTCGCCGCGCGGCTTTATGATGTTTCCGCCCGGCGATCCGACGATGGCTGGAAAAGCCCCGGTGATGGGCGCGGCGCACCGCAGCTGGAACGAGATTCCGCACGCGACGATCCCCGAGTTGAGCATCACGCAGAGCACCGCGCGCGCGTTGCTCGCGGGCATGACCGGAAAGGTCGTGCCGCAGACGTGGCATCCGATGTTCGAGTTCGTGCAGCATTACGGCGGGAACGTGGTCGTGCACGTGCACGCGAAGTTCGAGCGTACGCTCAAGACGATCTGGCTCGTCTTTGGCGATATGAAAGGAACCGAACGGCCCGATTCGATCGTGATGATCGGCAGCCATCGCGACGCGATGACGTTCGGCGCGATCGATCCTGGAAGCGGAACGACGGTCCTTCTGCAGGATGCCGATGCGTTCCACGCGCTCGCGCAGCAAGGCTGGAAGCCCAAGCGCACGATTGAGTTTGCTTCGTGGGACGGCCACGAGCTCGGCTTGTTCGGTTCGGCGGCGTACATCTACGAGAACGGTCCTCAGCTTCGCCAAAACGTCCTTCAGTACATCAACACCGATCAGCTCACGACGGGCGATCCGTTTGTGGTGAGTGCTTCGCCCGGGCTGTACGCATTCATGAAGCAGATCTGCGATATCGTTCCGGCGGCAAACGGGGGCGGGATGCTCGGGACGCGCGACCAGCGCGTCGAACCCCTGCTCAATCCGATCGGCGGCGGCTCCGACCACCAAAACTTCTCGTATATGCTCGGAATATTGAGCACGTCGAACGGCTACTACGGCAATTTCGGCGCGCACCATACCGCCGAAGATAATCTCGACGGACTGCGCACCTACGACCCGGGCATGCGCCAAGCCGTCGCGATGGCGCAGTTGACCGGCATCCAAGCAATGCGCGCGGCCAACGCCACCGTCGAGCCGCTGCGCATCGAAGAGATTCCGACGCAGCTGCTCGCCGATCTCATGCCGATTCAGTTGGCGGTCTTCTCGAAGACCAACGGCGCGATGACGCTCTCCGAGCTGCGCGATGCGTTGACGCGATACCAACAGGCGGCCCACGCGACCGACGTCGCGATGCAGCAAGCCGAGGCAAGTGCGGACGTTGCGACGATGCAGGCGATCGCATCGCGCGAGCAGGCGGCGCGCGACGCGTTCTATCTGCCCGACGGCCTGTTGATCAACTCGTACTATCACACGATCGACCGCACCCTGACGAGCTTCCCGGAGATCGCCTTTGCCGGCGGAAAAGACGACGTCGTGAAGGCCGCCGTAGAGCGGCTGCTCTCGGCAACGAACGCCGCGACTGCTGCCCTCGCGAGTCAGCCGCCGAAAACGTAGCGCGGCCGGGACTACTTCAGCGCGATTAGCAGGGTGATGTCGACGGTGCCGCCGATTGTGGGATCGAGTCGCGTCACCGTCATCCCGAAGGCATGGCGGTCGATCGTTCCAGTTGCCCGGTAGGTTGGATGGGCCGGCGTGCCGCTCGCAATCACGCTCAGCTTCTCGGGCTGCGCTGCGCCGTGAACCGTGAGGTCGCCGTCCATCTCGAACTCCGTTGCGTCGCGCGGCACGATCTTCGTGCTTGCGAACGTCCAGTGCGGAAATCGCGCGACGTCGAAAAAGTCGGAAGACTCCAGCGCGCGATCGCGGTCCGGCTCGTCGGTGTGGATGCGCGTGGCGTCGAGCACCGCGGTCGCGGCAACCGGAATGACTGAGTCCGGAACGAGCGTGACCGAGCCTTCGAGGATCGGCACGGTCCCCGTGACGCGTTCGACCCAGATGTGCTTCACGCTGAACTGGGCGCTCGAGGCGGCGGCGTCGATCGGCCGCTGTTGCGTCGAGGCGGCGGCGAGCACGAAGAGCGATCCAATCGCGAGCGTTGCAAATCGCATAGCGTCGTCAGTAGCCGATGGTGAACTGCGCGTTCATGGTGTTCGTCGTCTGCGGCACGTGCGAGATCACGTCTTCGATCGTAACGCGTGTGTTCTCGGTGGGTCCGTATCCGAGCAGCACGACGCCGTCGCGCGTAAATCCGTTCGTCGGGTCGTCCGTGCCCTCGTAGCGCGCTTCGGCGAAGAGCCGCTCGTCGAACATATAGCGCAACTGCTCGAATCCGCCGTTCGACCGGCAGCCGACGAGTCCCGGCGTCCCGCAGTTCGAATCCCAACCGTTGAAGAGCACGAACTCGCTGGAGAAGCGGCTCCACTGACCGTACGTGAAGCCGTACGCTATTCGATCGAAGCGATCGTCCGGGCCGCCGGCCACCGGACGCAGGCCGTCGTAGCGAAGAACGCTCGTCGTGAACGGCCCGATCGCATCTTGCGCGTAGACTTCCGTGTCGACACCGATGGGCGCCAGGCCGCTTTGCCGCGTGTAGCCCGGTCCGGCAAACAACTGCACGCTGACGCCTCGTAGCAAATCGCCGATGCCGAGCCGCGCGCCCATCGCGGGATCGAAGAAATCGAATGGATTTGCGCCGACCGTTTGGACGTAGGGCGTGTAGGCTTGATACGTATCCCGAAACGTCTCGGGATCGACCGGTAGCGGGAGGGTGAACTGCCCGCATTGCAGGTAAATGGGGATTTTCGCATCCCACGGGTTGACGCGATCGCTAACCCAAGCGTCGCGCAACAATCCCGGCTCGCCGCCGTCAACGACGTACTGCTCGACGAAGAAGTTTGCGCGCGAACCGATCGTCGCCGATGTAAACGCCTCGATCTCGTCCACGATCGCTTTGGGCAGTCCTTGGCCGTCGGGACCGTCGCCCTGATTCTCACTGGAGTCGACGAGATTCGCTTTTATCGAAGCCGGAAACGCCGGTCCCGACGAGACCCCCGGAAAGCGTTCGCCGTAGGCTAGAAATGCGGCGCCGAACGCGTTGAGATGCGGGATGACCGAGTGGCACTTCTCGCACGTGACCCCATATTGGTGAGCGAAGAGCGGGATCGCCGGGGCGCAAGCCGGCCGGAGGGACGCCGCGAGGAAGAGAAGGCAAGCGAGCGCCCATACGGGCCATTTCCGCATGCCTCATGGGATACTTAGGCTTACCTAAGAAAACCTTCCGGTTAGCCTAATTTCCGCCATCCGCCGATCCGCCGTCCGCCGCGCGGCGAATCTCGTCGAGGTCGAGCTTTTTCATCTGTAGCAGCGCCGCCATCGCCCGTTCCCGGCGGGCCGGATCGTCGTCGCCGAGATATTCGCTCAGGCCCTTCGGCACGATGTTCCAGGCGAAGCCGAACTTATCGCGCAGCCAGCCGCACTGCTGGATCTCGCCGCCCTCGCTCAAGCGTTCCCAGAGCCGGTCGAGTTCGGCCTGGGTATCGCACGTGACGAAGAGCGCGATGCCGCCCCGGGGCGGGACGTCGGAGTCGCTGGCGACGCCGGCTAGCCCACCGTTGAGGGCCATAAACTCCTGCCCCTCGAGCGTGAACTCGATCATCATCGGCGTCCCGGCCGGGCCGGGTCCGGCGTCGCCGTAGCGAGCGACCGTATCGACTTTCGAATCGGCGAAGAGCGACACGTAAAAGTTGACCGCCTCCTCCGCCTCCTCGGTGAACCAAAGCAGCGGCGTGATCTTTTGCTCGGTGCGTACCATTAAGAATTCTCCTTGCAAGCCTATGGCAATTGTTGTCGTACTACTAAAGCGCTTCACGGACTTGCCAAGGCCCGTGTAGCGAGGGGGAGGGGGCCGGCGCAAGCCGGTCCCCTCTTGCCCCGTCAGCCCGTCACGAGCCCATCGCACTTGGCGGCGAAGATAAAGTCGCTCTCGGTCAGGCCGCCGATCTTATGCGTCCAAATCTCCACGCCGAGGCTCCCCCAGGAGACGTGCAGGTCGGGATGGTGCTGCTGCTCGTCCGCCATCGCGCCGATGCGATCGGCCGCACGCAGCGCGCCGGCGAAATCGTCGAACCGATACGTGCGCGCGAGCAGCGAGATCGTGCCGCGCTTGGCATCGGGACGTTCGACCACGCGCCACGCATCGTCGATCTTTGCGAGCAGCGGCGCCATTTCGGCGGAAGTGAGCGGCGGTACGCCGCCGCGACAGGGAACGCAGGCGCGTTGCGCCAGCTCGCTCACGAACAGTCACGTCCTTTCTCGTTCGCGGGATATGCTCGCGACGTTCTGCAACAAGCGCAACGATGACTTTATTGCCGCGCAACGCCGTCTTGCTGGCGTTCGAGGGCCCCGATGCCTATTCGATGGTGGGAGGTCTCGGGACGCGCGTCACGGAGTTGAGCGCGGCACTTGCCGCTGCGGGCGTCCGTACGACTCTGGTCTTCGTCGGAGATCCGAACGCGGAATCGGTCGAACGTCCGCGCGAACGTCTCGAGCTTCGCCGCTGGTGCCAGTCGATTTCGAAGCGCCATCCAGGCAACGTCTACGACGATGAGCTCTCCAAGATGCGTGAGTATCGCGAAACAGTGCCCGGATTCGTGATCGACGCGATCGTGGCGCCGGCGGCCGAGCGCGACGAGTCGGTGCTCGTTATCGCCGAGGATTGGCAGACCGCGCCGACCGCGATCGCCCTCGACGCAGGCCTGCGCGCGCGGGGCCTGCGCGCTCGTATCGTGCTGGCGTGGAATGCCAACAACACGTACGGTTTCGATACGATCGATTGGCCCGCGCTTGCCGATGCGGCGAAGATCGCGACGGTGAGCCGCTATATGAAGTTCGAGCTGCGCGCTCGGGGCGTGGAGGCGCGCGTGATCGCCAATGGCGTTCCGCAGCGTTTGCTCGACGGCGCGCCGGCCGCGCTGATGGCTCGTGTCCACGCGGCGTTCACGCGCCGGCGCCCACTCTTCGTCAAAGTGGCGCGGTTCGACCAAGAGAAGCGTTGGATGCAAGCCGTTGATGCGTTCGCGGCGATTGCGGGCGCAAACGCCGATGCGATGCTCGTGGCGCGCGGCGGCCGCGAGCCGTATGGCGATGCCGTCATGGCGCGCGCTCGGGAGCTCGGCTTGCGCGTCGACCGTTTGAGCTTCGAGTCTCGCGATCCGGCCGACGCGATCGACGCCATCGCCGCTTCGCGCGGACAGGTCGTTGACGTGCGCAGTTTCGTGCCCGAGGATGCGCTGCTCGCGCTCTATCGCGTTGCCGATGCGGTGCTGGCCAACAGCGGCCGCGAACCCTTTGGACTGGTCGGGCTCGAAGTGATGGCGGTCGGCGGCGTCGCGGTGACCGGGTCGACCGGTGAAGACTATGTCGAACCGTTCGACAACGCGCTCGTTTGCGACACCGGCGATCCACGCGAGCTCGTCGCGCGGCTCGAGGACCTGCTTGGCGATCGAACGCTCGAGACGCGAATACGCGGTCGCGGCCCGACGACCGCGGCGCGCTATGCGTGGCCGCGCATCTTGGACGCGATGGCGCGCAAACTGATGGGCTTCGACGACCGTCTGCGCGATCGCTAGGCCGAGCCGTGCCCCCGCGCGGATGCGCGGCATCGCCGCGCCAAAAACGTTCGGTACCGCGCGGGTCACGGCGAGAATCCCGAGCGCGTTCCAGTATACGTGCCGGGATGCCCCGGTTACGACTGCCCGATGGCGACATTCTCGAGCATCGTTAACGCCGCGGTCGACGCAAGCTTCGTGAAGGGTTGGTAGGGCTGGGCGGGTCGCGCACGCGGCCCGCCCATTAAACTCGTTGGCCCCAACGCGCTTTTATAGCGCGTTGATTGTGCGTTGATTTTGGGTTACAGCGCGCTCGCGCTCTCGCACAGTTAGGCCACGAGTCGGCGCTCGCCGTTCACGCTGTCCGATAATGCGACCGTAAGTCTAGCCGTTTGAGCTAGCTTACGTCGCTCTTGCCGCTCTCAAGCGGCGGAAAGGACAGCGCTCCATGTTCCTCTTCTTGCACGGATTGGCCCTAATGCTCGGGCTCTTCACCGGACTCTCCGGGGGCGGTTCCGGCCTCTCAATTCATAGTGCGGGCGGCGCAATCGCCGGTCCGGCGGACGGCGGCGGCATCGCCAGTCCATCCGACGGCGGCGGAACGATGCCGGGGGGTAACTCCGGCGGCGGCAACGGTAACGGAGGCGGCTAACGATCCCCTTCGAAGGCGGGGGCGGAGCCGGGGCCGCCTCCGTATAATAATCAGTTTGGGCTATGGTAAAAAGACAGGCCGCGACCTTCCCCTGGCGCGACGCCATGCGCCAACACTTTGCAAGGGCCGAGTTCCTCGCCGCCGGCAACGTCTACGACGAAGCCGTGCGCGAAGGAGCAGCGACGTCTTACGAAGACGATCTGCTGCGCGCGCGAGCGCTCCTGCGGCATGACGAGAACCGCGCGGTCGCGTTTCTGATTCGCCGACCGCCGAAATCACAAGCCGGCAAACAGCGCGGCATGTGGGCGATGATGCTCGGCTGGGGGTACGCGCATATGCGCGACTTCGAACGGGCCGACCATCATTTTACGATCGCCGGCCGTCTTCTGACGGCGCCGGAGGATCGCGCGGAGCTCGCGTATCATCACGCGCGCCGCTTGATTCTCGAAGGTCAAATCGAAGAGGCCCAGCGTGCCGCCGGCGAGATGGTGCGCGAATCAACCAACGGCACCAAGATCGCCGGCGAGATGCTGCGCTCGTTGATCTTCTCGCAAGAGGAGCGGTATCGCGATTCGGCCCAGAGCCTGATACGCGCGATCAAGCTCATCGGGAACCGTCGCGAGACGTATATCGAGAAGTGGTACCACATGGTGCAGAACCTAGCGCTGCTCGGACGCGAACTCGCATTTGACGAGGCGGCCACGCTCGCGCACGAGGAATTAGACCAGCCCATTGAATGGCCGGAAGACTTTCGGCCGCAGCATTTTCAGGCGCTCAAGGCCGTCGGGTGGTCGTGCGCGCTGCGCGGCGACATGCTCGGGTGCTTTCGTTATCTGCGTGCCGCCGAACGCGCGATTCCCAACGACGCCTTCAGAGCGATCCTGCATCTCGACCGTGCGTATTTCGCGCGCATCGCGGGCGAGCTGAATTGGTCGCGGGACGAGGTTGCGAAAGCCGAAGCCATCGCAGAGCGCGTGGATTGGAATACGCTCGCCGGCGAGGAGCGCATCGGCTTGTTGCTTCTGGCCGAGGGAACGACGCCGATCGATCCGGAGCGCGGCCGCTATTATCTCGCGCGCTATCGCGGCCTGGACAAAATCCGCTCGCCCTTGCATATGTTCGCCTTCGATCATCGTATGGAGGCCTTCGCGGCCTATGCCGAAGGCGTCGTCCGGTTTGGCACCAACGCGGCCGGAACGGAAGATTCTCTGCGCGATGCGTGGGTCATCTTCGACCGCATCGGCTACGACTGGCGCGCCGCTCGCACGGCCATCGGGTTGTTCCAAGTGACGAGCAAGGATCGCTGGCGCCATCTGGCCGAGGACAAGCTCGAATCGTATCCGCGCTCGTGGCTGGTCGGGGAGCTACGCACGCTCGAATCAAAGCCGGCGCATCCGCGAGTAACGTTGCCGCCGATGCAAAGCAAAGTCTTTAAGATGCTTTGCCAAAAGATGACGACCGCCGAGATCGCGCAAGAGCTGGGCTTGAGTCAGCACACCGTGCGCAATCATCTCAAGGCAGTGTTTCGCGCTTATGGGGTGAACAGCCGTGCCGCGCTCATAGCCGAGGCCGCCATCCGCGGGGAACTCCCGACGCGATAATGGCGCTTGTGGCGCTGAAGGGCTGCTAGACCACCTAATCGCGAATCGTAGAGGCCCTTGGGCGGCCGACCTCGTCCCTACGGCGGACGCCTCCTCGCGCACCTTGCCAAGTCGACAGATCGGAGGTATGCTTGACTAGCCATATGGTTAGTACCATGCGGCCAGTGAACTGCCTATGTGGGGGGTCGTGCCTGTGCGATCGGTCTTCTGTGTTCTACTCATCGCAGCTGTGGGCTGCGGCTCGTCCGGCGGTTCGAGCCCGTCTGATTCTCAGCCAGGCAGCTGTACGACCGGCACTGAGGTGGTGTTGGTTAAGCCGGTACCAGGGACAACCGTTTCCGCTGGTACCAAAACGCTCAAGATCGCCTCGAGCGCGGGCATCGCCTACGGGAACACGGCGCTTTTGGCGGAGTCCACTGCAGGCGGGAGTTCGGGCCCGTTTCCGCTCGTTGGACCGGTGAAGGCGCCCAGAGATCACTCAAAGTCGATCGAGCTTTGGGGAACGCCCACGCCGTCGCCAACGCCTCCGCCGACGCCGACACCGGAGCCCACGGCGCCGGTTCCGTTCCCTAGCCCAGTGTATTACGCCGCGCACGGCTTTGGATTACAGCCTGGTCAGACGTACCTCGTTGAGGTTGTGCGAACGGATTCGAGCTGCCGGCCCCATACGATTAGAAACGCCCAATTCAACACGGCTTCCAAGTGAAGGTGGACTCAATGCGTCAGCTGTGCGGAGTTTTTGTCGTCATTGCGTGCTTGATCGCCATTTTGCAAAGTCCCGTGTGGGCTCAGAAAGCGGGCGCGCCGGCAGCGGTGGCGCCGGCGAGCAGCGCACCATCGGCGGCTCCGGTCATACCGTTTGATCTCACGCCAAGCCATTACTCCGCGGACTCGGCCGTCTTGTTCGTGCTCGCTGATGGAGGCGATGCGCCGACGCGGGGGCGTTTTGTTTCCGAAGTGACTCGGCAGTTGCAAACATTCTACGACGTTGATGGCAATTTGCAGTTGGTGCCCGAGCCAAACTGGTCGCTTGTAGACTACATGAACACCTGTGCGAACGTCGTCGCCAATACCCGGATGCGCGGTGCCTTGATCGTCGAGATCGGATCGATCAGCAACAGCTCGGCAAATTGGTTCTGGCAAAAGGCCAGCTGGACGGAGCTTTCGGGCGCGCTGCTATTTTCGTCTTGCTCCCAAGATCGCTCAAAGAACTCTTCAGGCGACGGAAAGGGCGCGGCGGAGTCCACTCCTAACCCCCTTACCCCAATCAGTCAAAGGGATCTAACATGGGAAAAGAACGCGCAGCATATTAAGTACTCCGTCTTTAACACTCCAAGCCCTAAAGCAACGCCGACGCCATACCTCATGAGGTGGGCGACCCGGGTCTACGACCAAACCGGCTATACGAAGAACATTACTGTATTGCCAGTAACGGGCGTTCTGCTTGCGCTCGTCTCATCGGCGGTTCCATTTATCCCGAGCCGAACGACAACCGGGCAAGATACGATAACGTATCCTACGCCGTATCCCTGGCTACCCGGATCCTCCAATGGATATGTATCGTCGCGGCAAAGCACGAACGAGACCACTACAAACACGCAAAACGAAACGAATCTAGCTACGAGCTTCCTCTCTTCGTCGATAACGTACGATCAGAACCTCAATGCCCTTCCGACGACGAGCGACGATTCGTCGATGCGGGCCGTGCGAAGCGTCGTCGCGAGCTTTCTCGCCGAGATTGGCTGCGATGCCCGCGACGGGGTTACGGCAAACGGGTACGGTGTAGACTTGAGAAAGATACAAAAGCAAGCGACGCTCTGTTCTGATCTCGCGCCATCGCCGATCCCATCACCTCCGCCGAGCCCCCCGGCCGGTACGTCACCTGATGGAAGCTTTGCGCATCCTTATATAACTCCGGCGCCAGGCGTTACGATCACGCTGGCTGGCACTGCCATCGGCGCCCCGCAGAGCGCTATCGCCTGCGATGAACGCGGCGCCCCGTCGAAACAACAGAGTTGTGGCTTAAAACTGTCGGCCACGATTTCGAACCGAACGGCGAACTCAATTGATCAAATTAGGCTGCGGTGCAAAGATTACGACGCTAAGTCAGACCTCGTGTTGCACAACGAGGCCGCCGAACCGTTCGGGCCGCTGCCCCTCGATCCAAGTGACTCGGCGAGCTACGATTTTTACGTGCCGAAGATCTTCTGGTCGACATCGAACAATTTAAAATGCATCCTTTCGTTCAAAAGTGGGGATCACTGGTACAATCCTCCCGAATCGTCAAGCGGTATCTATTGAACGTGGTGTCGTGCGGAGACGAAGTCTCAATGAGCCGACCTCGGACTAGATGCAACGATAGCATCATCGCCTGAACCGCTCCTTCGCGCGAATTGGATAGGCCGTGGGACTAAGAGCCGTTCGTATCCCTTGGATCGGGTTGCTGCAGATAGGGCGCTGGTAAGCTGCGGTAGAGCGCGTTGCAGTCGCGCACGAGTTGCTGAATCCCGGCATGCTCCTCGTCATCGAGGAGGTGCCAATCGAGCGCGCGATCTTGATTCCACTCTCGCGGTTGCGCGAGCTCGGCGCCCATAAACAAGAGCTTCTTGCCGGGATAGGTAAACATCAGCTCGATCAGGAGCCGAAGCTCTGCGAGCTGACGGTGGCGATCGCCCGGCATCTTTGCGAGTAGCGATCCCTTGCCGTGCACTACCTCGTCGTGTGATAGCGGCAGTACGTAACGCTCGTTAAACGCATAGCTTAGGCCAAAGTCGAAGCCGTCCAGATCCTGCTTCGTGCTTAGCTCGCTGGTCAAATATTCCAGCGTGTCGTGCATCCAGCCGAGGTTCCACTTATAGTCGAAGCCGAGGCCGCCGTCGGCGATGGCACCGGTGACTTTCGGCCAGAGCGTTGACTCCTCGGCGATCGTGAGCGCTCCCGGCACGCGCGCGTGGATTGTCTCGTTGAGCCGCCGCAAAAACGCGACTGCCTCGACATGCTCGTTGCCGCCGTGAACGTTGGGCTCCCATTCGCCGTCTTTGCGGCTGTAGTCGAGGTAGAGCATTGAGGCCACTGCATCCACTCGCAACGCGTCGATGCCGAACTCGTCCAGCCAGAAGAGCGCGCTTGCGATCAAAAAGTCCGCGACCTCGGGCCGCCCATAATCGTAGACGAGTGTTTTCCAATCGGGCGCCGTGCCGCGGCGCGGATCGGGATGCTCGTAGAGATGCGTTCCGTCGAACAGCGCAAGGCCGTGCGAATCGGCGGGAAAATGTCCGGGTACCCAATCCAAGATCACGCCGAGATCGAGCTCGTGCGCACGGTCGACGAAGGCGCGGAAGTCGTCGGGCGTGCCGAATCGGCTCGTTGGCGCGAACATTCCGGTCGGCTGATAGCCCCACGATGGATCGTATGGATGCTCGGTGATCGGCAGGATCTCCAAGTGCGTGAAGCCGAGGTCGCGCACGTACGGAAGCAACTGCTCGCCCAACTCGTGATACGTCAGGAATCGCCCCCCGTCGCCGCGACGCCAGGAACCCAAGTGCACCTCGTAGATGCTCATCGGCGCATCGTAGCGATTGCGACGCATTCGGTCGTGCTGGAGCGCGGCGTCGTCGCGAGGTGGCGCCTGGCTTTCCCAAACGATCGAAGCAGTTCCGGGGCGCAACTCTGCGTAGCGCGCGAACGGGTCGGCCTTGAGCGGAAGAGGCTCGCCGGAAGGTCCAACGATGGCATACTTATAGCGTTGCCCTGCGCGCGCGCCGGGAACGAAGCATTCCCAGGCGCCGCGCTCGGGCCGCAGGCGCATCGGATCCCGGCGATCGTCCCACTCGTTGAAGTCGCCGACGGCGCTCACGGCGCGCGCGTTCGGCGCCCAGACGGCGAAGCGAACGCCGGAAACCCCGTCGATGCTGTCAACGTGCGAGCCGTAGCGATCCCAGAGCCGCGCATTCGCGGGGCTTGCCGTATGCTGCACGCTAATCGAACGGATGCTTTCCTTGACCGCAGTATTCGCCGCATTGCTGCACGAGTTTAGCAACCAGTGCCGTCCAACCGGTTTGGTGGCTTGCGCCCAAACCGGTGCCGTTGTCGCCGTGGAAATACTCATAGAAGGGGACGTAGTCGCGCCACAGCGGATTGCGCTGAAAGGTCTCGTTGTCGCCAAAGACCGCGCGCCGGCCGTCGGCATCGCGGGTAAAGATCCGAATCAGCCGGTGCGAGAGTTCCATTGAAACTTCCCAGAGCGTCAGCCTTCGCCCCGAGCCGGTCGGCATCTCCACCGTGAACTCGTCGCCGTAGAAGTAATGGTATTTCTGCAGCGCTTCGATGATGAGAAAGTTGATCGGATACCAAATCGGTCCGCGCCAGTTGGAGTTTCCGCCGAAGAGTCCGCTCGTCGATTCGGCCGGCTCGTAGTCGATGCGGTACTCGCTGCCGTCGAGCATGAGCGAGTATGGGTGCGCGGCATGGTCGCGCGAGAGCGACCGAATGCCGTACGGCGAGAGAAACTCCGATTCGTCGAGCATCCGCTTCAGCAAACGCTCGAGACGATCTCGATCGACGATCGAGAGAATGCGGCGGATTCCGCCGCCGCCCAGATTCATCGCGGCGATGTTCTCGATGAGATCGGGGCGGTTGCGCTCGAACCATTCGATCCGTTTGGCGAGATTCGGGAGCCGCTGGCGGATCGTTCCGTCGAACGTTTCCACCGCGAGCAACGGCGTGAGGCCGACGAGCGACCGGATCTGCAGCGGAATCACCTTGCCGCCGGCGTGTAGATAGTCGTAGTAGAAACCGTCGTCTTCGTCCCAGAGGCCGCGATCCTCGTCGCCGCCGATCTTGTTCATCGCGTCGGCGATCAGCAAAAAGTGCTCGAAGAACTTTGAAGCGATGTCTTCGTAGACCGGCATGTGCTGTGCGAGCTCCAGCGCAATCGCGAGCATGTTGAGCGTGAACACGCCCATCCAGCTCGTGCCGTCCGCTTGATCGAGCCGGCCGCCGCCCGGCAGCGGCGCACCCCGATCGAAAATCCCGATGTTGTCGAGGCCGAGAAAGCCGCCCTGAAAGACGTTGCGGCCCGCTACGTCTTTGCGGTTGACCCACCATGTAAACGTCAGCAGCAGCTTTTGAAAGACCCGCTCGAGGAAGAAGAGGTCGCCGCGGCCGGTGCGCCGGCGCTCGATCTTATACACGCGATACGCCGCCCAGGCTTGCACCGGGGGGTTGACGTCGCCGAACGCCCACTCGTAGGCGGGAATTTGCCCGTTCGGATGCATGTAGAACTCGCGCGTCAGCAGCGAGAGCTGTACTTTTGCATATTCCGGGTCGACCAGCGCGAGCGCGACGCAGTGAAACGCCAAATCCCACGCGGCAAACCACGGATATTCCCAAGTATCGGGCATTGCGATGACGTCGTCGCTGTAGAAATGATCCCAGCCGCTGTTGCGTTCGAGCAAGCGCTGCGGCGGAGGCGGCGGCTGCTGCGGATCTCCCATCAGCCAATCGTGAACGATGTAGTTATAAAACTGCTTGCTCCATAGCAGTCCTGCGAGCGCCTGCCGCTGGATCGCGCGCTCGTCGTCGCTTACCGGAAAACCGTTAAGCTCGCGATAGAACTCGTCCGCCTCCGCGATGCGGCGGCTGACGATATCGTCGAAGTCGGCAAACGGCGCCGCGTGTTTGCGATCGGAGAGCCGAAGCCGGACCACGCGCTCTTCGCCAGGGGCGAGGTCGAGCTCGTACCGCGCGCAACATTTGGTTCCGCGCGCGGACGGATTGACGGCATCATGGTTCCCGCCGGCGATGTAGTCGTTGATGCCGTCTTTGACGTGCAGGCAAGCGTTGCGCGCGTTGAAGAGGCGCTCGTCGTTGGTTTCGTTCTCGGTGAAGAGCACGCCGGCGGCATCGTTGCAATAGAGGTGATGCGTGCCGAGCCGCTCGTGCAAGGCTCGCACGATGCGTACGCCGGGCTCGGAGGGCTCCTCCGCGAGCTCGGGTTTCGCTACGCCCGCCTTCCACGACCAGGTATTGCGAAACCAGAGCGTTGGAAGCAGCGTGAGATGTGCCGGCTCGGGTCCCCGATTGACGACGGTGATGCGCGCGAGGATATCGTCGGGAGCGGCCTTGGCGTATTCGACGAAGACGTCGAAGAAGCGGTCGTCGTCGAAGATGCCCGTGTCGACGAGCTCGAACTCGGGATCGAGCCGCGTGCGCGCGCGATTCTCGTCGACGAGTTGCCCGTACGGAAACTCCGCGTGCGGATAGCGGTAGAGCATCTTCATATATGCGTGTGACGGCAGAGCATCGAGGAAGAAGTAATACTCCTTGACGTCCTCGCCGTGGTTGCCCTCGCCGTTCGCGAGCCCGAATAATCGTTCTTTGAGGATCGGATCCTTGCCGTTCCACATCGCCACCGCAAAGCACAGCTGCTGGAAGCGGTCGCAGATGCCGGCGATACCGTCTTCGCCCCAGCGGTAGGCGCGCGAGCGCGCCTGATCGTGCGGGAGATAGGTCCAGGCGGAACCGTCGGCGCTATAGTCCTCGCGTACCGTTCCCCATTGCCGTTCGCTGAGGTACGGTCCCCATCGATGCCAGAGCGCCTTGCCGCGCCCTAGTTCGAGCCGGTTGCGTTCGGCGCTCATACGAACGATCGAATCGTTGCCGCGATTTCACTCGGCCGTTCGACGATCGCGTAGTGTGCGGCATCGCGAAGCGTGACGAAGGTCACGTTCGGCAGCAGCGACGCGACCCGCCGCTCGCAGGCACCGGGGGCGTCGTGTTCGGACGCGATCACGAGTGCCGGGGCCGCGATCGCGCGCGTACGTTCGGCGAAGTCGGCGTGCGCGAACGATTCAAACGATTCGAGCGCCGCGGCGCGCGTCGTTTCGGCGGCCACCGCGCTCAATCGATCGAGCGTTGTTTCGTCGGGCGGCTGCTCGACGGTGCGCGCGAGCCACGCGCGCACCGCGCTCTCGTCGCGAGCGACGCCGCGCAGATAGGCGAGGCCTTTTTCGGAGTAGGCACCGCCGCTTGCGGCGACCGGCGCGATCAGGATGAGCGCGCGAACGAAGTCAGGCGAGTCGACTGCGAACCGCAACGCGATCGTTCCGCCCATCGAATGCCCGACCACGACGACCGGTCCGAGATCGCGGGCGGCGATTAGGTCGCGTAGGTCGGCTGTGAAGCGCTCGAGCCGATACGGTCCGGCCGCATTGCGCGAATCGCCGCAGCCGCGCAGATCGATCGCGAGCGTATGCCGTTGTGGTCCAAGCGCGTCGACGACCCCATCCCACACCGAGCGATCGCCTTGCCAGCCGTGCACGAAGAGCAGTGCCGGCGATCCCGAGCCGCGCTCGACGAATGCGAGCTCGGCCCCGTCGTCGGCGAAAAAGCGTTCCATCGTGGCGCCGCTCCGCGATTACTTCGCGACGGTACCGACTTGCGCGGCGGTTACCGCGGCGGCGCCGTTGCCCCACGATGCGCGGGCGTACGTGAGCGCCGCGGCGATGGCGTCGTCGGAGAGCTGCGGGCTCCACGCGGGCATCATCCCGTCGTAGCTCTTGCTCGCGACTTGAAGTGGCCCCGTCAAGCCGTATTTGACGATGTGAATCGCTCGGGTGGGATCACCTTTGACGATCTCGCTGCCGGCGAGCGGCGGAAACGAACCGGCAACGCCTTTGCCGTCGACTTGATGACAGCTGGCGCAGTTCGTTAAGTAAATCTTGGCGCCGTCGGGCTTCGCCGAGGAGCATCCCGCCGCGACGGCCGCGGCAAGCAGGAGCGCGTATGCTCGGAAGAGTCGCATTTCGGGCAGGTTCACGGCGGCCCGAACATGGCCTTCAGGCAAAGGCGTCTAAGAAATGGCGCGTGACCAAGACGAAGCGAAGCCTTTGGCCGTTCGCGGAAACGGTGGCGCGCTTGAGCGCCGCGATTGCCGATGCGGGGAATACGGTCTTCGCGACGATCGACCAATCGGCAGCCGCACGCGGCGTCGGACTCACGCTGCGTCCGACCACGCTGATCGTCTTCGGGAATCCGCGCGGCGGTACGCCGCTGATGGATGCGTTTCCGCTCGTCGCGCTCGAGCTGCCGCTCAAGATCGCTGTATGGGAAGAAGACGGCAGCGTGAACGTCACGTACGAGCCGGTCTCCGAGCTCGCCGCTCGGTACGAAGTGAGCGGCATGGATGCGCGCATCGCGGCGATGGATGCCGCGTTGGAAGCGTTGACCGGCGTCCTCTCGACGCAGTAGCGAGCTGGAACGGTCGCGAAACGTCAGCTTCGCGGCGCGAGGTAGAGCAGCGCGGCTGCGTAGTCGATCTGCACGACGAACTGCGATAGAAACGCGGCGCCGATGTGGCCGAAGGCGGTTCCGTGGAGCGTCTGCGTCGTTCCGATCCGCTGCGGTCCGGTCCGATAGCCCCCGATCGCGAGCCACGGAATGTCTCCAATCAACTCGATGCTCGAGCCACCGATGCCGCTGACCGATCGTCGCTGCGTCACGCTGAAGAGTCCGGAATGCTTTGAATAAAAATCGTACGCGAGATTAACGTTCGATTCGTCCCCCGTGTCGACGGCGAGCGAAGCAGGGACGCCGCCGAGATCGACGCTGACGATCGGCACGAAGTTTTGAAACGTGAGCGGCGCGACGACGCGGCCGCGCGTGCCGAACGCGCCCAACCGCATCGTGTGCGAGGGCGCGTCGATCTCGACGCCCGTCGCGGCCAGCGCGTCCGCACCGAGTACGACGTCGTAGCCGTATCTGCGGAGATCGCTCAGCACCGCATAATAGGCTTCGGGGTACGTTGCGTTGCCGACGCGCAGCGGACCGGCCCGAACGACTTGCGTGGTGTAGCCGCCGAGGCCGCGCACGTCGTACGTGCCGACCACGGGGGCGCCGAGCCGGCTCGCGAGCTCCGCGCTCATCGAAAGGCCGGAGTTACCGGTGTCCACCAAACACCGCACCGCAATCCCGCCCGCGGTGCAATCGACGATCGGCGTCACGGCATGCGGATCGGTCGGGATCGCGTCGGGCGTGCCTCGAAACGACGGCAAGAGTCCGTGCGGCGGATGGAACGCCGACGAGACGGCGGCGCGGTCGTCGTAGTGCTCGAACGCCGCGCCGTCGTGCAGGACTTCGAAGGGCAGGGTGACGGGCCCCATGCGCCGGTACTGACGATACTCGAACGTCTCTGGCCCTCCGATCTCGCGCGCGAGCCGGATGAGCGACGTCGCCGGATCGACGTAGATGCGCAGCGGTATGGCGTTCGCGTCGCTCACGACGAGCGTACGATAGGATTTCCCTTCGAACGTTCCGGTACCGAGCGAGCCGACGCGGCCGCCTTGTGTGAGAAATCCCGGAGAGAGAAAATCGAGCGAGGCGATCAACCGAAGAGAGCGCAGGAACGGCTCCGGCTCGAGCGATTCGGGAACGGCCGTGCCGTTCATGTTCGTCGAAAAGAGATGCTCGCCATCGAAGTACGTGCCGCTGCAGACTTCGCCGGTGCAACGGCGGATCGCGATGCGCAGCCCCTCGCTATCGCTGGAGACGACGCTTTGTTGGCCGCCGAGCATCAGGCGCGACACGGAGATCAAGTGCGTCTGCCAGACCGGACCCGCAGCCGCACGCATGCGTTCGAGCAGCCCAACGGCACTTTCGGGGTCTCCGCTCGCTCCCACCGTGCCGAGCGCCAGCGCAAAGAGCAGAGCGGCACGCCCGGCGAAACCCATCGGAGATGCATTTCGAGTTGCTCGACGGCTATCTTCTCGACGGCGAGCCTGCGAAGCCGGCCTTGGTACGTGCGCTCCTCGAGGAGCGGCCGGCCGCCGAAGGCGCGGAGCCGTTTTACGAAGGGTTGGAGCGTTTGGGCTCCCGCACGCCGGACCTGGCCCTGATTGCCCTGCGACTCGTGCTCGCGGGGAAGAAAGCCGACAATGCATCGGTTGCGTGGCTTCGCGACGTCGTCGCCCGCGCGCGCGCCGGCGATTCGGCGGCGCGCGACGAGTATCGCTCCATCGATCGTTCCGCGCCCTAGTGCTTTCGGTCGCCGATCTCGTCGTTGAGTACGCCGGTGAGGCGCGGCGCGCCCTCGACCGCGTTTCGTTCGACGTTCCCGACGGCGCGACGCTCGCGATCGTCGGTCCGTCGGGCGCGGGCAAGACGACGCTGCTGCGCGCGATCGCCGGTCTGCTGCCGGTCCATGGAGGCGACGTGCGTCTGGGCGGCGCGTCGCTGCTCGCCCTGCCGCCGCAGCGGCGGCGCACCGCGCTCGTCGCGCAGGACGACGCGCTCTTCCCCAACATGAGCGTCGCGGGAAATCTGCGTTTTGCGCTGCGGCATCCCGAACGTGCCGACGCCCGTATTCAAGCGACGGCGGAGGCGCTGCACGTTGCGCGGCATCTCGCGCGGCGTCCGCACAAGCTTTCGGGCGGCGAGCGACAGCGCGCTTCGATCGCGCGGGCGCTCCTCTCCGATCCAGCCGCACTGTTGCTCGATGAGCCGCTCGCGCACCTCGATCCCGCCCTGCGCCGATCGGTGCGCGACGAGGTAATCGGCGTCCGTCAGCGCTTCGCGGGCCCGATTCTCTACGTCACGCACGATCACGTTGAGGCGATGAGCGTCGGCGATTCGCTCGCGGTGCTCGTCGACGGACGAATCGAAGATGCCGGCGTGCCGCAGCGCGTCTACGACGCGCCGCGATCCGTGACGGTCGCGCGCTTTTTAGGCGAGCGTCCGATGAATCTCTTCGACGACGGTTCGGGCATCGCCGGAATACGCCCCGAGCGCGTTCGCATCGTTGCGGGCGGCCCGCTGCGAGGGCGCGTCGCACGCCGGGAGAGCACCGGCCCCGACGCTTATCTCGATGTCGAAACCGATCGCGGCGTGCTCGCCGTTCGCGTCGGCGCCGCCAACGACGCCCGTGCCGGCGATGACGTGACGCTCGAGCTTCCGCCCGAGTTCGTATGCCGCTTCGATCGCGAAACCGGACGGGCCATCGCGTGAACGAGGTCGTCAACCTTGCGCGCGGCGTGATCGTCGCGGGGATCTCGGGTGAGGACCTCGATGACGCCGCGCCACGCTTCGGCGGTTATCTGCTCTTTCCGAGCGCCGACGCTCCGATCGAGCGCGTCCGAGCGCTGACCGATGCATTGCGCGCGCGTCATTCGGGCGCTGCGCCGATCGTCGCGATCGATCAAGAGGGCGGCGCGGTGATGCGGCTGCGCAACGGCGTCGAGCCGATCCCGTCGATGATGGCGCTCGGCGCCGCAGACGGACTGGAACTTGCGGAGCGCGCGGGCGAACAGATTGCCTTCGATCTGCGCCGCGCGGGCGTCACGCTCGATTTTGCACCGGTGCTCGACCTCGCGCTCGAAGCGGAGAACTCCGTGATCGGCACACGCTCGTTTGGTGCCGATCCGCGGCGCGTGGCGGCGCTCGGCGGCGCGCTCGGGCAGGGGTTGCGCAACGGCGGCATCCTGCCGTGCTACAAGCATTTTCCCGGCCACGGATCCACGGCGGTCGATTCGCACGAAGCGTTGCCGGTCGTCGATGCCGACGAGCGCACGCTGCGTGCGCGCGACCTCCTCCCGTTTGCCGCACTCGCGCCCGAGGCGCCCGCGATGATGAGCGCGCACGTCGTCGTGCGCGCGTTCCATCCGGCGCGCCCGGCCACGCTATCCCACCGCATTGCCGGCGATCTGCTGCGCGGCGAGCTCGGCTTTCGCGGCGCGCTCTTTACCGACTGCCTCGAGATGGGCGCAATCGGCGCCGCCGGAGTCGCGGCCGGCGTTGAGGCACTCGCCGCCGGCGCCGATCTGCTCGTCTTCAGCCACCGTCCCGATTTCGCATCCGCCGCCGTCGACGCGATCGCCGATGCCGTCGCGCGCGGGACGCTTGCGCGCGAGCGCTTGGAGGAAGCGTACGGGCGCGCGAACGCACTGCGCGCCGCGGGCGCACCGCCGCGGCCGGTCGATGCGATTGCGCCGCATCCGGGGGTCGGGCGCGAGGTCGGCCGGCGTGCCGTGACGCTCGTCCGCGGCATCGCGCACGCCGATCCGATCGCATCGCTCGCCGTATCGTTCGGCTCCGGCGGCGCAGCGCTCGAGCGCGAAGCGCCGGCACTTGCGTTGTGCGAAGTCTCGATCGATCCGGCGCCCGATGAGATGCGCGGGGCGTTGACGGCGCTCGAAACGAGCGGACGCAGGCCGCTGCTGCTGGCGCGCCGTGCGCACCGGCACCCGGGCCAGGTCGCCGCAATTGCACGCATCCTCGATCGATATCCCGATGCGCTGGTGGTCTCGTTGCTCGAGCCCTTCGACGTTCCGCTCTTCGGCGCCGCACGACACCTCCTCGCAACGTGCGGCGACGGCGTCGCATCGATGCGGGGCCTCGCCGACGTGATCTTCGGCGGATCGCTGCCGGGCGGACGGCTGCCGTTGTGAGGGCGATCGACGAACTGCTGCGCGATGCGTGCGGTGACGAGTTCACCGGCGCCGTCGCTCGCATCGAGCACCGCGGACAGGTGGTCTTCGAGCGAGCGTACGGTACGACGCGCCTCGATGCGCTCGGCCGTACGGTCTACGTCGACACGCGCTTCGATCTCGCATCGCTCACGAAGCTCTTCGTCGCGACGCTGCTCCTCCAGTTGGTCGGCAACGAACGGCTCGATCTGGACGAACCGCTCGCGCGTGTCATCCCGGAGTGGGGCGGCGGGCCGCACCGCGCGATCACCGCGCGCATGCTGCTCGCGCATACCTCGGGAATGAACTCCGGCGCCGATTACCGCGCCATCGTCGACGAGAACGTCGAATCGTTCGCGCTGCACTCCCCGCTCGTCGCCAATCCCGGCGAGCGCGTGATCTACAGCGACCTTGGATTCATCGCCCTCGGCGCCGCGATCGCTCGTCTGCGCGGCACGTCGCTCGCCGCGGCGGCGCGCGCGTTCTCACCGTCGCTGACGTTTCGTCCAAGCGCACGCGAACGTCCGGCGATTCCGGCCACGGAGAAAGACGGCTGGCGCGGACGCGTGCAAGGGTTCGTGCACGACGAGAAGGCGTTCTTGATGGGCGGCGTCGCCGGCCATGCGGGACTCTTCGGCACCGCCGCCGACGTAGCGGCGTTGACCGAGGCCTACCTCGGAACGCTGCGCGGCCGCGCCAGCGCGCTGCTGCCGAAGCGGCTCGTGCGCGAGGCGGTGAACGAACAGGCCGGCGATCCCGTGCTGCGGCGCGGACTCGGCTGGGCGTTGAAGACGACCGACGAAAACTCGTGCGGGCGCTTGATGGACCGGTCGTCGTTCGGCCACACGGGCTTCGTCGGCACCTGCGTGTGGGCCGATCCGGTACGCGACGTTCAAGGCGTGCTGCTCACGAACGCCGTCTACTTTGGCCGCGGCGACACGCGCGATATCCGCGCCCGCTTTTACGAAGCGACGATCGAATGCTTGCCGTCGGCGTGATGAGCGGCACGTCGCTCGACGGCGTGGATGCGGCGCTGCTCGATATCGTCCCCCGCGGCGAGTCCTACGCCGTCACGTTGCGCCGTTTCGCCGTGCAGCCGTTCGAGCCGCCGCTGCGCGCGGCGCTCGTCGCCGCGCTTCCGCCGAACGCCGGGAGTATCGCGGAGGCCGCGCGGCTGCATCACGAGCTTGGCCGCTGCTTCGGGCGGGCGGCGCGTTCGGCGGCAAACGGCGAGCGCGTCGGCTACGTTGCGTCGCACGGACAAACCGTCTGGCACAACGGTGCGGCGCACGTGACGTTTCAGCTCGGCGATGCGTTCGCGATTCGCGAAGCGGTAGGCGCAACGGTGTGTTACGATTTTCGCAGCGCCGATACGGCGGCGGGTGGACACGGCGCTCCGCTGGTTGCCCGGGTCGATGCGCTGCTGCTGAGCAGCGACCGCGAAGATCGCGTCGCGCTCAATCTCGGCGGCATCGCCAACGTAACGTTGCTGCGGGCCGGAGCTCCCCCGGAGGCGGCAATCGCGTTCGACACGGGGCCTGGGGTGATGCTGGTCGACGCCTTCGTTCGCGCGCGCACGGCCGGCAACGAGGGTTTCGATCGCGACGGATCTCTCGCGGCAGCCGGCCATGCCGACGAGCGGCTCCTCGCCGCGATGCTGCAAGATTCGTACTTCGCGCAATCGCCGCCGAAGACGACGGGACGTGAGCGCTTCGGTACGCAATTCCTCGCGCGCCACGCCGGCGCGCTCGCGGGTCTCTCGCTCGAGGACGGGGCCGCGACGCTGACGGAACTCAGCGCTGCCGCCATCGCGCAGGCGCTGACGATCCACGGCTTCGAACGCGCGCGGGTGATCGCCGGCGGGGGCGGCGCGCACAACGGGGCGCTTCGTACGCGCCTTGCCGCACGGCTCGGCGGCGGGCGTGTCGAAACCTCGGACGCCATGGGGATTCCCGCCGATGCGAAGGAAGCGATAGCCTTTGCCGTGCTCGGGTACGAGCTGCTGCGCGGACGCGCCGCGAACGTTCCGGCGGCAACGGGCGCGGCGCGCACGGTCATGCTGGGCGCGATAGCTCCGCATCGCTTGAACGAACTGCTCGATGCGATCGCCGACGAGTGCGCGGCGGCATCGTGAATGCCGATCTTCCGCCGACCGAACGCGTCAGCTCGCGAAGCGCGGGGCTCGACTTGCTCGGGACCGCGGCGCTCGTCGAACTGCTCGTTGACGAACAGCGCGATGCGGTCGACGCCGTTTTGCGGCAGCGGGAAACCATCGCGCGCGCGGTTGACGAGATCGCCGCGCGCCTGAGAGGCGGCGCAACGCTGCACTATGCGGGAGCGGGAAGCAGCGGCCGGATCGCGGCGCTCGATGCGGCGGAGATGCCGCCGACGTTTGGAACGCCTCCGGGATTCGTCCGCGCGCACGTCGCCGGCGGAGCCGCGGCGCTTGCCGGCGCGATCGAAGGCGCCGAAGACGACGCTCCCGCCGGCGCCGAAGCGGCTGCGGCATCGGTGGGGCCGGGCGACGCCGCGATCGGAGTGTCGGCAAGCGGCGGCGCACCATTCGTCGTCGCGTTCGTGAAGCAGGCGCGCACGCTCGGCGCATATACCGTCGCGGTAACGTCGGTTGCCGACTCGCCGCTCACGTGCGAAGCGGAGAGTGCAATCGTGTTCGAGACCGGACCCGAAGCGCTCGCCGGATCGACGCGGTTGAAAGCCGGCACCGCCCAGAAAGTTTGCCTCAACGCGATCTCGACGGCGGTGATGGTGCGTCTCGGAAAAGTCTACGATAACTTGATGGTGGACGTGGTCGCCTCAAACGCCAAGCTGCGCCGCCGCGCGATTCGTCTCGTGCGTGACGTGGCCGGCGTGACTGAAATGCGGGCGCGCGAGCTGATCGACGCAGCCGACGGACGAGTGAAGGTCGCGATCCTCATGGAACGCCGCGGTGTCGACGCGGCGAGCGCGCGAGCGCTGTTGGAGGAAAGCGCAGGCTCGCTTCGGCGGCTGTTGTGAGCGCGTTGCTCGCCTTCGGCCTCGCGGCGATCGCGTTCGTCCCGCTCGACGATCGTCCGGTGACGCTGGCAATGCCGGTGATGCTCGGGCGTATCGCCGGCGTTGCGGTGGATACGCCGCCGCGCGCGCTCCTCGGACGTTTCTTACAGCCGGGTCAACCGGATGCCGTGATGGCGTGGCTCAATCGCGAGGCGGCTCGTCGGCGCCCGGACGCCTACGTCGTCTCGACGGATATGCTCGCCTACGGCGGGCTCGTGGCCTCGCGCGTTCCAAACGCAACCTATGCCGACGCCGTATCTCGGCTGCGCGAGCTCGCGCATCTGCGAATGCGCGCGCCGCGGTCGTGGATCGCCGCGTACGGCACGATCATGCGGCTCGCGCCGACCGGAACTCCGCCCGGCACGCCATACTTCGCGCCCTACCCGATCTGGTCGTACCTGCAGCAGTATGCGAATCTGCACGATCCACCGTTGCCCGACGAAGCGGCACACGCCGCACAACTGCGCGCATCCATCGGCGCGGCGACGTTCGATGCGTATCTCGCGACCCGCGCGCGCAACCTCGCCGTCGACCGGCTGCTCGTGTCGATGACGGCAGCCGGGACGATCGACCGGCTCGTGCTTGGCCAAGATGACGCCGGTCCGATTGGATTGCACGTCGCCGAGGTCGCGCTGCTGCGGCGCGAGGCGAGCGGTCTCCCGGAACGCGCCACCGTTGAGCCGGGCGCCGATGAGCTGGGTGCGGCACTCGTGGCGCACGCGCTGGCGCACCGGGCCGGCTGGCAGCCGCGCATCGCCGTGCGCTACTCGACCCCGAACGGCGCAGCCTATCAGGATCCGATCGAATACGCGCCGGTTTCCACGGCCATCGAAGCGCTGATCGGCGTCTGCGGGGGCGTCACCGACGATGCCGATCCGCAGATCGTGCTTTATGTGCGCGTTCCCGACACGTCGCCGGCGCAAGACGATGCATTCGTCGCCGCGATGGGCGAGGATATCGCTGCGGGGCGATCGGTCGCGCTTGCCGATCTCTCATACTTGGTATCGTATCCCCAGCAGGCGACGTTCGCGCGCCGCATTCTCGCATCGGGGCTCGCCGCGCGGCTCGACGCCTACGCCTCCTGGAATACCAACGCGAACACGGCGGGAACGGCGCTCGCCGAATCGATCGCGACCCTCGCGGGGCGGCGGCTAGGGACCTACGACGATCTCGCGCATCGCACGCTGACGTTCGTGCGGTTTCTCGACGACTACGCGTTTCACGACATCGTTCGCGAAGATCTCAACGCTACGCTGGTCGCCGAAGGTATCGCCGACCATACGCTGCTGACGCCCGAGGTCGCGAGCGCGCTCGCGCAGCGAGATCGCGCGCTGCTCTGGTATTACGCCGATCGAATTCTGCCGCAACTCGATCCCGGCTATCACTTGGCGGGGATTTCGACCGGCTTGCCGTGGAGCCGCACGTTCGAAACCTCGGTTGACGTCGCCATTGCCCCCAACTTGTAGGAGCCACAAAAACGAAGAGGATGGCCGGTTGGCGGCCATCCTCGTTCTCGTTCTTTCCTCGGTGAGGAAGTTCGAGGTTACTGCGTGGAACGCGGGTTGTACGCGCAGCCTTCGGGGATGTAGCTGGTGTCGAGCCCGTTGTTGAAGCTGTACCAGTACGTGAGTGCGGCCGGGCTGTAGTAGTAGACGTCCATCGTGCCGTTCTCGAAGTCGCCGGCGCAGAAGGTCATCGACTGCTTGTTGAGGTGGCCGAACACGGCCTCGCCGTTCATCGAGTACGGTCCGCCGACCACGGTGCACGCCGGGTTGCATCCCGAGTACACGTAGAGTTGGCTGGCGAACGAGTCGATTGAAACGAGGTTGCCGTTGCGGTCGATGTCGAGGCCGCCGTAGTAGGTGTTCAGGTAACCCGTGGCCTGCTGTCCGGATCCGGTGCAGCCCGCGAAGTACGTGAGGGTGGCCGTGCCGCCGGAGTTCGTCGCCGAAGCCCAGCAGTTGCCGCTGTTATCCATCGCGACGCCCGCGACTTCATACATGGCTGCATTGGTGAGGTTGCTCGAGCAGGTGCCGCTCGACAGCGTGCAGAGCGAGATGCTTCCCGCGCCGCTGTTGTCGAAGATGTTACCTACCGCGATGGTGCCGTTGACGGCATCGGGGCTCGACGCGTCGGACGGCTGACCGTACGGGTCGTCAATGATTCCCGCGAGGGATCCGCACATGCCGGGGCCTGAGAAGATGTTGACTTGGCGCGAGCCGCTCGTCGGGCTCGAGCCTTCCGGAACGATCAGGTTGCCCTTACCGTCAACGGCTAGGCCGTTGACGTAGGCCGTGCCGCCCAGGCTAACGGTGCAGCTCGGCGGATTGTTCCCCGTGTTCTTGTGTGAATATCCATAGATCGAACTGCCTTCGAACTCGCTGGCATAGATGCCGCCGCTGTTCGCGCCCTTGTGACCCAGGCTCATGATCACTTTCTGATAGTGGGGAGCGGTGAACTTCACCGGCACCAGCGACGCCGGGAAGGCCCAATGCGGAACGTACTTTCCGTGGTGCGCGGACGAGGATTGCGTCGACCCGGCGCCGCTCGTTCCCGGAGTAACCTGGGATCCGGAGCAGCCCGCGAGTAACGCCGCGGCGACAGTTGTGCACAGCGCCGCCGTAAACAATCGCATAGATGGATCTCCTTAACAGTAGCTGGAGTGTAGCCGGGGGTTGCCCGGGGTCCTAGACGTTCGGCGCTTCGGTGGCCGCTCCCCCGCCCCAGAGAGGCTTTCGGCCCCTGGCTAGGGTAGGAAGTGGGCTCTCTTGCTAACTGCGCCAGCCGCTCGCTGCCAGGTAGAGAAGCAATCGTGAAGCGATCTTCGCCGTATCTTCCCGGGCCGCGCCTATCCTCGAAGCCATGGATAAGTTCTTCGCGTGCCTTGCCGCGCTGCTTGCGGCCGCCGCACTCGTCGTGCCGGCGGCAAGCGCCTCCGGGCACCCGACGATCGATATCGTCGCTTCGAACTGGAAGTTCGCGCCGAACTCCATCGAGTTGCACGCCGGCCAAGAGACGACGTTGCGCTTGACCTCGAGCGAAGGCGTGCATGGACTACAGTCCGACGATCTCGGCATACCGCTGACGACGATCGCGCCAGGCTCGGTAAAGACGGTGAACGTAACGCCGAAGAAGGCCGGCAAGTACGTCTTGCACTGCGGCGTTATGTGCGGTGCCGGCCACCGCGACATGACGCTAACGATCGACGTCGTGCCGTGAATCGCTCCAGGCTCGGCATCGCCCCATCGGCGATCGGGTTCGTCTGCGCGCTGGCGGCGTTCGCCGCGCCGAAACCGGCGGCGGCGATGCCGAACTTCGCACAGGCGTACGGCATTAAGTGCTCCTACTGCCATATTCAAATTCCCGCGCTCAACGCGTACGGCCGCTACGTGCAGCGTACCGGCTACGCCGGACTGAATCCGCACGTCCTCGAGCGCGAAAGTCCGGTCTGGGTCGATTATCCGTTGGGATACACGGAGCAGACGCCGGCTGCGGCGTCGTGGGATCCCGGCACGATCGGCCTGCACGCCGACGGCGCCTTCGGAACGGTCCAGAACGAATGGACGTATCACGTGCAGCAATGGATCTACGAATCGAGTCAAGCCGGAGGTCTCGATACCGCGTGGGTTGCGTACAATAATTTCTTTGACGGCTCTGGTCATATCTTCGCCGGCAAGCTCGAAGTGCCGGCGCCGTCCGAGTTCAGTCAGTGGTTTGACGTGAGCGGCCTCTCGGTCAACTCTTCGGCGGAGATCACCGTCGGCGAACACGCGTACGAGCTCGACGGCAATCGCTGGGGTTATAAGTTTGCGTATATCCGCGATTCGCTCGACGCGGAAGTGGCATACGTTACCGCGAGCAACGATTGGAGCGGTTTCAACGATTACGATTGGACGCAAGACAAGACGTTGCAATATAAGCTGGCATACGCGAGCCGGAGCAATCCGCTGGAGTTCGGGTATTACGGCGCGCGCGGCTCCTGGCCGCTGAGCGAGGGCGGGTTCGATCAGTATTATACCAACGGCTTTTACGTCCAGCGCGATCCGGTGCAAGGCGTTCCCGGGCTCTTAACCACGTATCAAATGAACCACGATAGCAATCCGGGGATGGGAGCGCCTGCCGCGGGCAGCAACGGCGTGTCTTACGAGCTATACGACAACATCGGACAGCGCGGACTCGTCGCGGTCGGCGAGCAGCTTACGAACGACGGGCTCGGCAATCACACGCAGATCGGGAATATCGATGCGTCGTATCACGTAACCCGCTTCATCATGCTCTACGCGGAAGAAGCGCTCAGCGTCGGGCAAAAACCGACGTGGAACGGCTTGATATGGTTCGCGTTGCCGACCGGTCCGCTCTGGCCCGCGTTATCGCAATGATACGTCTTCTCAATTCGTGATCAACAGGTCGCGCTCTCGACTCGTCGAAAATCGCGCTGCGTAGACGGCGATCGCGCCGTTGCTCGGAGGTTTCGACGTGAAGCGCACCGCACGGCTTCTTGCGTTCGCCGCTATGATCGCAGCAGCGGGCATATTCGCGGATTCTCATCGTCCCGTCATGGGCGCGCAAACGCCGGACGGCAAAGCGATATTCCTTCTCAATTGTGCGGCCTGCCATCAAGCATCGGGGAAGGGCGGGGGTCCGTACCCGCCGCTCGCCGGTAACCCCGACGTGAACGCCGCCGACAGTTCCAACGTTATCCAAACCGTTCTCAACGGACGAACTGGCCCGCTCACCATCAACGCGAGGCAGTACGGCGCGAACATGCCGTCGTGGCGCGGCGATCTTTCGAACGCCGAGATTGCCGCGGTGCTCACCTACGTACGAACGGCGTGGGGCAACGCTGCGCCCGCCGTTTCCGAGGATCAAGTTGCCGCCGCGCGCGCGCCGCAGGCGATGAGCGGCGCCGCGCTGTTTGCCGCCAACTGCGCCGCATGCCATCAGTCGTCCGGCCAAGGGACGGATCTCTTTCCGCCGCTTGCCGGAAATGCGGTGGTCGTTGCCGCCGATCCCAGCGCGATGATCGCGGTGATCGTCAACGGCCGTTCGGGGCCGCTCACCGTCGGCGGTAAATCGTACGACGCTCAGATGCCGACGTGGAAGGGACAGCTGACGAACGCCGACATCGCCTCGGTCGCCACCTACGTGCGCGGATCTTGGGGCAACGATGCGCCGCCCGTGACCGAAGAAGAAGTCGTGGCGGCCGGATCCCCGGTCTCCGTTCAAGTCGGAGCCGCCGTGTATGCGAAGAACTGCGCGGTCTGTCATGGGGCGAAAGGGGACGGCGGCATCGGCCCGGCGCTCGCCGGGAATCCGCACGTTAATATCGATAACGCCAGCGTGATGCTGACGACCATCCTTCAGGGGCGGAATCAAATGCCGTCGTGGCGCGGACAGCTGGCGGCCGGCGATATTGCGGCGGTCGCTACCTACGTACGGTCGTCATGGGGAAATCACGCGCCGGCCGTGACGGTTCCAGAAGTGATGGCGATCAAGTAGCGTAGGTTCGCTCAGCCTCCACGTACGAACGGTCGAGCGACGCAACGTCGCCGCATCCAAGCAGCCGGAGCGTGCGTGCGATGTCGCCGCGCAGAATGTCGATCGCTTTGGCAACGCCGGCTGCCCCGGCCGCGCCGAGTCCATACGCATAGGCGCGTCCGATCAGCACGGCGCGCGCCCCGAGGCAGAGTGCCTTGACCACGTCGCTTCCGCGCCGTACGCCGCCGTCCAGCAGCACTTCGATGCGTCCGTTTACCGCATCCATCACTTCGGGGAGCGCGCGAATCGTCGGTGCGACGCCGTCGAGCTGGCGCCCACCGTGATTCGAGACGACAATCGCATCCGCTCCCGCGTCGATCGCCCGCCGCGCGTCGTCGCCGGTGAGCACGCCTTTGACGACGAGCGGGCCTTTCCATACGTCGCGAATCCACGGAATGTCGCTCCAGGCCACGCTCGACTGCGCGAGCGCCGCGGCAACGTCGGCATAGTGCATCGGAGCGCCGTGCGGAAGCACGACGTTGGGAAAGTGCATCAGCCCGCCGTCGCGCAGGCACCCCGCAAGCCAGCGCGGTCGGGCGAGAATTTGTCCGGCATGCGGAAGCATGCGAAAGACGTTCCCGCTAACGAGCGCATTCGCGCCGTTGCGCAAATCGCGTTCCCGCTGTCCCGACACGCCGGTGTCGATGGTCAGCACGAGCGCCGAAAACCCCGCCGTCGCGGCGCGCGCGATAGCCTTTGCGGCAACTTCACGTCCGCCGATGAGATAGACCTGATACCATACCGGTCCGCTCGATGCGGCGCGCACGTCTTCGAGCCGGCAACCCGACAGCGTCGAGAGCACGTAGGCCGTTCCCGCCGCACTGGCCTGCGCGGCGGCGACGCACTCGCCGCGCGGATAGAAGAGCCGGCTGCTCCCGACGGGCCCGAGCAGGAACGGCAGCTCGAGTCTCTCACCGAGCACGGTGGTTGCCATGCCGCAGGGTCCGCCGGCGACCGCGTTGCGCGGCCGGAAACCGATGCGTTCGAACGCACGCGAGTTCTCGCGCAGCGTAATCTCGCCGTCGGCACCGCCGTCGATGTAATCGAAGACGACGCGCGGCAACCGGCGCCGCGCCGCCCGCCGCAAATCTTCAATCGTGACCGCGTTGACGCTCCGCGATGCAGGCATGGAGCCCTTGACGTTGGCCTTCTACAAGCGATACCCTCGTGAGGAGTGGACGTACGATTTATCGCCGGCGCGTTTGCAACCGCGTTTACCATCATCGATCCGATCGGCATGATTCCGATGACGCTTGCATCGACCGCGCGCGTCACGCCGGAACGCCGCAACGCGATCGTCGATCAGGCCGTCATCGTCGCCGCGGGCATCATGCTCTTCATGGGCGTCGTCGGACAGCTCATCCTCGACTATCTCGGGATCACGCTGCCGGCATTCATGATCGCGGGTGGAATCCTGCTCTTTTGGATCGCGATGGACATGCTCTTCGCGCGGCCGACGCGCGCCAAACGCACGGAGGCCGAAGAGCGCGAAGCCGCCGCCGCGGAGAACCCGGCGGTCTTTCCGCTGGCGGTGCCGATGATCGCCGGACCGGGAACGATCGCCACCGTACTCTTGTTGGTGAATCTCTCGCGCGGCGACCGGCTCGAGCTCGGCGTCATCGCGATCGCATACGCGGTGGCGCTCTTCGTGACGTGGCTCTGTATGCGCGGCTCGGGCTGGGTCATGCGCGTGATCGGCACGACCGGCATCCACGTCGTCACGCGCCTGCTCGGAATCATTCTCGCCGCGCTCGCCGTGCAGTTCGTCCTCAACGGAATCGCGCAGACGCCGCTGTTACGGCGTTGACGCGCCGCCGTTCGCCGACGCCCACTGCTCGTAGACGGATTTTTCGATCGGCGGAAGGTCGGTATCGGCCGGCAGTTTGAATCCGGCGAGCGGGATCGGGAACGGAATCGGGTGCGGCGGCAGCTTGAACGGATCGGTTCCCGGATCGTAGCAGAACGCCCAGACGATGTTCCCGCTCTCCGTCGCGCCGTCGGGATAGGTATACTCGTAGCGCCCGTAGTAGCAATCGCGCCCGTTCTCGCGCCAGCTCTGCACCGGCGTAATGATGCCGTTCCCGTGTTCGTCGCCGCGCATCGACGACGGCACGTTGAAGGCATAACTCTTGGTCGCCGATTCGCGCGACGCGGGATCGATCGTGGGGATCGCGTGCGGGTCGTTTGCTTCGTTGAGCTGGGCGACTTCGCGTGAGAAACCGGCTTCGTCGCGCTCGATCTTCGATGGCAGACTCGGCGATGGCCGGCGCGGCGCGGGAGGCGCGGGCTGCAGCGTCTCTTTGACCAGCTCGTGGGGCGGCGTGATAGCGGGCGCCGATGCGCGTTCGCGCACCTTGTGCTTTTCGTGCGGCGGCGACGGCGTCGAGAGCGCTTGCTTCTTAATCGTGACGATCGAGGTCTGCGACACGACTTCCGGCTCACCCTTGAGAACGAACAAGCGCGCGATTTCGTGCAAGATCAGCGTTAGGATGATGAGGTGGATGACGGCCGACGCGATCGCCGACCAGAAGAGTGCCCGCCGGCGGCGGTCCAGCGTTCCCGAGATCAACGCTGGCAGAGTTCGATGAGGACGCCGCCGGTCGCCTTTGGGTGGAGAAACGCGATGAGGCTGCCGCGCGCGCCGCGCCGCGGGTGCTCGTCAATGAGGCGAACGCCTGCTGCTTTCAGCTCGGCCAGCTTCGCGTCGATATCCGAAACGCGGTACGCGGTGTGGTGCAGCTTCGTCGCGGCGTCCCCGCGGTAACGCGCGATCGGCGAGTTCTCGTCGAGCGGCAACAAAAGCTCGACGAACGATTCGCCTGCTTGCAGCCCGACGGTTTCTACCCCTTGGTCGCGCACGATCTCGCGAAACACCTCGCGGAAGCCGAGGGTTTTGGTGTAGAGCCGGAGGGTTGCCTCGAGGTCTTTGACGACGATGGCGACGTGATCGATCTGCACGGTTGAAAGGCCTAGCCGGCGACTTCTTTGGAGCGATACGTTCCAAAGACCTCGCGCAGCACGTTGCAGATTTCGCCGACGGTGACGTTTGCGTCGACCGCGTCGACGAACGGCGGCATGAGGTTCTCGCCGCTGCGCGCCGCGGCGCGCACGACGGCGAGCGCCGCCTCCGCGGCGGCGGGATCGCGCGCCGAGCGGAACGCTCGAAGCCGTTCGACCTGTTCGCGTTCGACTCGATCGTCGACGCGCTGGAGCGCCATTTCGTCGCTCGGGGATGCGTTGGCGAAGGCGTTGACGCCGACGACGACCCGCTCGCCGCGCTCGATCGCTTGTTGGGCGACGTAGGCCGAGTCGGCGATGCGCGCCTGCATCCAGCCACTCTCGATCGCGGCGATGCTGCCGCCCATCGCATCGACTTCGCCGATGATGGCGCTCGCGCGGGCGATGAGCTCGCGGGTCAACGATTCGACGTAATACGAGCCGGCCATTGGATCGACGACGTCGGCGACGCCCGATTCGTACGCGATGATTTGCTGCGTGCGCAGTGCCGTAGTGGCGCTTTGCGCGGTCGGCAGCGCGAGGGCTTCGTCTTTGCCGTTGGTGTGCAGCGATTGCGTTCCCCCCAGCACGGCGGCGAGCGCTTGGAGCGTGACGCGGACGACGTTATTCTCCGGCTCTTGAGCCGTGAGCGTCGAGCCGCCGGTCTGCGTGTGGAAGCGCAGCATTTGCGACCGCGGATCGCGACAGCCGAATTCGTCGCGCGTGATGTGCGCCCAGAGATACCGCGCCGCGCGAAACTTGGCGATCTCTTCGAAGAAATCGTTGTGCGCGTTCCAGAAGAAGGAAATGCGCGGCGCGACTTCGTCGAGCCCGATGCCGGCCTCGCGTGCGGCGCGCAGGTACGCCTTACCGTTGGAGAGCGTGAATGCGATCTCTTCGACCGCGGTCGATCCAGCCTCACGGATGTGGTAGCCGGAGATTGAGATGGCGTTCCATTGCGGCACGCAACGCGCGCAATAGGCCATCACGTCGGTGACCAGCCGCATCGACGGCTTCGGCGGGTAGATATACGTCCCGCGCGCCGCGTACTCTTTGAGAACGTCGTTTTGAACCGTGCCCCCCAACTTCTCGAAGGGTATGCCCCGGCGGCGCGCGACCGCGAGAAGCAGCGCGAGCAAGATGGCGGCGGGCGCGTTGATCGTCATCGAAACGGTCACTCGGTCGAGCGGAACTCGATCGAGCAGCGCCTCCATGTCGCCAATCGAATCGATCGCGACGCCGACTTTGCCGACCTCGCCGCGCGCCTGCGGAGCGTCGGAGTCGAACCCGAGCTGGGTCGGCAGATCGAATGCAACGGAGAGTCCGGTCTGACCTTGCGCGAGCAGGTAGAGATATCGCGCGTTCGATTCGGCGGCCGTCGCAAATCCGGCGTACTGCCGCATCGTCCACAGGCGTCCGCGATACATGTCCTTGCGAATGCCGCGACCGTACGGGAACGCGCCGGGGGCGCCGAGCTCGGTCGGCTCGCCCGATGCGGCATCGTACGACGGCAGAATCGGAATCCCCGAATCGTTGCGCTCTCTAGGCATCGATGGCTACCAGCGGCGTTCCGCGTTCGACGTTGGCGCCGGCGCCGGCGAGGACGCCGGTGACCGTGCCGCTGCGGTGAGCGCGAATTTCGTTCATCATTTTCATCGCCTCGATCACCGCAACGACTTGACCCTCCTCGACGCGATCGCCCGCCGCAACGCGAACTTCGACGATCAGACCGTGCATCGGCGAGCGAACGCTGTTCCCCGACGCGCTCGACGGGGCGCGTCGCAGCGCACCCAAGCGCGGCGCCGTTCGGCGTGGGCTCGTTGCGTGGCACGGCGTGCCGAGTGAGCGCGAGCGGCTCGCCGCATCGTCGCGGGCGGATGGTTGCCACGTGCGCGCAAACGTCTCGAGCGTCGACGTACCAAAAGTTGCATCGGCGACGCTGCGCTCGTCGCAGAGCGCGCGCAGCAGCGGCAGCGTCGTCGGCACGCCCTCGATCACGTATTCGCCGATCGCGCGGCGCAGGCGCGCGATCGCTTCGTCGCGCGTCGGCGCCCAGACGATGAGCTTGGCGATCAGCGAGTCGTACTCCGCGGGAATCGTCCAGCCCGCGTAGGCGGCCGAATCGACGCGCACGCCCGGGCCGGCCGGCTCGCGGTACGACGCGAGCGTGCCTGGCGCCGGGGCGAAGTTCTGTGCCGGGTCTTCCGCGTTCACGCGCACCTCGATGGCGAAGCCGCGAAAGCCGATGTCGCGCTGCTCGAATCCGAGCGGCTCGCCGGCGGCGACCCGGATCTGCTCGCGCACCAGATCGATGCCGGCAATCATTTCTGAGACGGTATGCTCCACTTGAATCCGCGTGTTCATTTCGAGAAAGAAGAATTCGCCTCCCGAGACGAGGCATTCGATCGTCCCAACCGAGTCGTAGCCGATGGCGCGTGCCGCGCGCAATCCGGCGGCGCGCATCGCATCGCGCACGCGCTCGGAGATCTGCGGCGGTGCTTCTTCCCACAGCTTCTGATGACGACGCTGAAGCGAGCAGTCGCGTTCGCCGACGTGAACCACATTGCCATGCCGATCGGCGAGCAGCTGGAGCTCCACGTGCTTGGGATTCTCTAGGTACCGCTCGGCGTAGATCGTGCCATTCTTGAAGTAGGCTTCGGCTTCGCGGCGCGCCGTGGCGAATGCCGAGTCGATCTCATCGGCGCTCCGCGCGACCTTCAAGCCTTTTCCGCCCCCGCCGGCGGCGGCTTTTAGTGCGAGCGGAAAGCCGAACTCGCGCGCCGCGGCCCCAGCGGCTGCGGCGTCGGCGATGGGCTCCACCCCGCCCGGCACAAACGGCACCCCGGCTTCCTGCATCGCGCGGCGCGCGCGCAGCTTATCGCCCATCGCGTCGATTGCGCCGGCGTGCGGACCGATCCAAACGAACCCCTCCGCGACGACGCGCCGTGCGAAGTCGGCGTTTTCGGCAAGGAACCCGTATCCGGGGTGCACGGCGTCCGCGCCGCTGCGGCGCGCGCATTCCAAGATCTTATCAGCATCGAGATAACTCTGCGACGGCGCCGCGGCCCCGAGACGCAGCGCGTCGTCGGCCATCGCTACGTGCAGCGCGTCGCGGTCGGCGTCGGAGTAGACGGCCACCGTGCCGATCCCCATCTCGCGTGCGGTGCGGATGATGCGGATTGCAATCTCACCGCGATTTGCGACCAGGATCTTCCGGATTGCCGACATCGAACGCCGAGCGCCCGCTATCGCGCGGCGTTGGGCGGCGGGACGAACAATCCCATCGCGTGATAGCCGGCGTCGACGAAGTGAACGTCGGCCGTCACGGCGCTCGACAGATCCGACGCCAAGAAGACCGCCATATTACCGACGTCCTCGGCCGTCACGTTGCGCCGCAGAGGCGCGGCCTGCGGGACGACGTCGAGGATGCGCGAGAAGCCGCCGACTTGTCGCGAGCTTGCGGTCTTGATGGGTCCGGCCGAGATCGCGTTCACGCGGATGCCACGCTCGCCGAGGTCAAAGGCGAGATAGCGGATCGAGGCTTCCAACGCGGCCTTCGCAATGCCCATGAGGTTGTAGTTCGGCACGATCTGGGTCGCGCCGAGATAGGTGAGCGCCATGACCGAGGCGCCGTCGTCGAGCGAGTCGCGCAGTGCCCCGACGAGCGCGATCAGCGAATACGCCGAAACGTCGAGCGCGAGCGAGAATCCCGAGCGCGACGTATCGAAGACCTTTCCGGCCAAGTCTTCTTTGTTCGCGAAGGCGATCGAATGAACGAGCGTGTCGAGGCCGCCGAGGCTCTCGTCGAGACCAAAGCGCATCGCGCGCAGCGATTCGTCGTTGGAAACGTCGCACTCAATGGTGGGTGCGCCGCCGAGCTCGGCCGCGAGCTTCTCGACCTCGTCCCGCACGCGCTCGCCCTGATACGTGAGCGCGATCCGCGCCCCGTTTTCGTAGAGCTTGCGCGCGATGCCGGTCGCGATCGACCAGCGATTCGCCACTCCCGTCACGAGCGCGCGCTTACCTTCCAATACTCTCACGTGATCTCGTTCCTCTCGGTTGCTACAGCGGAATGTTCCCGTGCTTGCGTTCGGGCCGGGGCACGCGCTTGGATCGAAGCATCTCGAGCGCGCCGGCGATCGCGGCGCGGGTCTTGCGCGCCTCGATGACGTCGTCGACGTAACCGCGCTGCGCGGCGATATACGGATTGGCAAAGCGCTCGGTGTACTCGTCGACGAGCTCGCGCATCTTTTCATCGGGGTCCGTCGCCGCGGCGATCTCGCGGCGAAAAATCGTCCTGACCGCGCCTTCGGCCCCCATGACGGCGATCTCGGCCGTGGGCCACGCGAGATTCACGTCGGCGCGAATGTGTTTGCTGGCCATGACGTCGTAGGCGCCGCCGTACGCCTTGCGCGTGATGATCGTGATCTTGGGGACGGTCGCCTCGGCGTATGCATAGAGCAGCTTGGCGCCATGGAGGATGATCCCGCCGTATTCCTGATCCGTTCCCGGCAGAAAGCCCGGCACGTCCACGAGCGTGACGAGCGGAATGTTGAAGGCGTCGCAAAACCGCACGAATCGAGCGGCCTTCGTCGACGAGCGCGTGTCGAGAACGCCGGCGAGCACGTTCGGCTGGTTGGCAACAATGCCGATGCTTCGGCCGTCGACCCGTCCGAAGCCGCAGATCACGTTGGGGGCGTAGAGCGGCGCGATTTCGAGGAAGTCGCCGTAGTCCACGATGCCGTCGATGGCGTCGTGCATGTCGTAGGGTTTGTTCGGCGCGTCGGGTACGAGGCCGTCGAGTGCGTCGGCGCTGCGGTTTGGATCGTCGTCGCAATCGTATTCGGGCGGATCCTCGCGATTGTTTTGCGGGACGAAGGAGAAGAGCGCGCGCGTGAGCTCGACGAGGTTATCTTCATCCGTCGCCACCAAGTGCGCGACACCGCTGCGCGTTGCGTGGGTCGTCGCTCCGCCGAGCTCTTCAAAGGTCACTTCCTCGCCGGTTACCGTCTTGATGATCTCCGGTCCGGTAATGAACATCTGCGAAATCTTCTCGGTCATGATGACGAAGTCGGTGATCGCAGGCGAGTAAACTGCGCCTCCCGCGCACGGTCCCGCGATCAGACTGATCTGCGGGACGACGCCGCTGGCCTGAACGTTGCGCCAAAAGATCTCGGCGTAGCCCCCGAGCGAAACGACGCCTTCTTGAATGCGAGCGCCGCCGGAGTCGTTGATGCCGATGACCGGCGAACCCGTGCTGACCGCGAGATCCATCACCTTGCAGATTTTTTCGGCGAAGGCTTCACCGAGCGAGCCGCCGAGCACCGCAAAATCCTGCGAGAAGAGGAAGACTTGGCGCCCGTCGATCGTCGCGTGTCCGGTGATGACGCCGTCGCCGAGAAACTCCTTTTCGTCGAGCCCGAACGCGTTCGTGCGGTGAACCACGAACCGGTCGAACTCGACGAACGAGTCGGGGTCTACCAATGCGTCGACGCGCTCGCGCGCCGATCGCTTCCCGCGCTCGTGCTGGCGCGCGACCGCATCGGCGCCCGCCGGCAACTCCGATTGCTCGCGCTTTCGCCGAAGCTCGTCGTATTTTTCCGCGCGGCTCTTCACGCGGGCCACGTTGCACGAATCGCCGGCCGGCTCCTCGATTCGCGGCATTTGAGCGCGGCGCGGAGGACCCGGCGCCGCAATCAGCAATTTCCACGGCTATGAAGTACGTTTTGGAGTATCAGTCGTCGCCCGAGGTGCTGAAGCTGGCGCCGATCCATAACCCCGCGCACCGCGTCTGGTGGCAGAAGTTCCGCGACACGGGAACGCTGTTGATGATCGGCCCCTTCGCCGATCCCACGCAAGGCGCGATGGGCGTCTTTACGACGCGTGCGGCCGCCGAAGAGTTCGCTGCCGGCGATCCATTCGTGCTCAACGGCGTCGTGTCGAGCTGGCTCGTACGCGAGTGGATCGAAGTCGTCGTACCCGAGGAGTCATGATCGCCGCCGTCTTCGTTGCCGCGCTCGCGTCCGCGCCGGCCTTTCCGACGCCGCCGCCTTTGCCGCCGGAGCGGCCGGTCGGCGTCACGCGTTACGGCACGTCGGTGACCGATCCGTACCGCTACTTTGAAAATACGAGCGATCCCGTGGTCGCACGCTTCTTTCAGGAGCAGAACGACTACGCGCGTTCGGTGCTCGCCGATCTCGGTCCGGCGCGGCAGCAGCTCTTCGATCGTATCGCATCGCTCGATAATGCCGGCGCGTCGGTCAACGGCGTCACCCGCGATGGCGAGTACTATTTCTATTTGAAGCTCAACCCCGGCGACAACGGCGCGAAGCTTTACGTCCGCAACGTTGCCGGCGGCGACGAGCGGGTGCTGGTCGATCCGCAGACGCTCGCCCATGCCGGACAGCACTATACGATCAACTACTTTCTGCCTTCGCTCGACGGCCGGTACGTTTCGTACGGAATCTCTGAGGGCGGTTCCGAGGCGGCGGTGATTCACGTGGTCGAAACCGCTACGGGCCGCGTGCTGCGCGACGCGATCGACCGCGCCTACTATCTGGGCGTCACGAGTTGGCTCCCCGACGGCACATCGTTTTACTACACGCGCTTTCCGAAGCTCGAAGCGGACGAATCGCAGCTGGATAAGGAGACGCGCGCGGTCGCGTACCTCCACGTACTCGGCCGGGACCCCGAACGGGATCCCGCCGTCTTCGGCTACGGCATCGATCCGAAGGTGCCGTTCGCGCCGACCGACTTTCCGGCGATGATTACCTCACCCGCTTCGCCGTTCACGCTCGGGCTCGTCATCCACGGCGTCGCGAACGAGCGGACGATCTATGCGACGAAAGCGCCCGTCGTCGACTCGCCCAACGTTGCGTGGAAGCCGATCGCCGCCCGATCCGACGACGTTACGGGTTTCGACGTCAAAGGGTCGACGATTTATCTGCTGACGCACAAGGACGCGCCGACGTTTAAGCTCGTGGCGACCTCGCTCGACGCGCCCAACGTCGCCGAAGCAAGAACCGTCGTCGCACCCGGCGTGCCGGTCCTCGAAGACCTCGGTGTCGCGTCCGACGGTTTATACGTGCTCGGGCGCGACGGCGGCTTCGGTCAAATCACCAAGATCGCGCTCGGTGCCGACGGTACGCCGGGGAGTGCCGCGCCGCTTGCGCTTCCGTTTGACGGAGCCGTGAACGCAATCGCCACCGACGCGCGCGAGCCGGGCGTAACCTTTGGACTTACCGGTTGGACGCACTCGCTGCTCTATTATTACGGCGATGCCGGCGGCGCCGTCGCCGATACGCACATCAAACGGATCGCGAACGTCGATATGACGCCGTACGCGTCGATCGAAGTGCGGGCACGCAGCGAGGACGGGACGATGGTGCCGCTCTCGGTCGTCTTCAAGAGGGACCTCAAGCTCGACGGTTCCCATCCCGCGTACTTGAACGGTTACGGAGCCTACGGCATCGAGATCAATCCGTCGTTTAGCGCGACGCGCGTCGCCTGGCTCGAACGCGGCGGCGTCTTTGCGGTCTGCCACGTTCGCGGCGGCGGCTGGTATGGCGAGGCCTGGCATCGCGCCGGGATGATCTCAACCAAGCCGCATACCTGGCAAGATTTCGTCGCCTGTGGCCGCTGGCTGATCGCGCACAAGTATACGTCGCCGGCGCACCTTGCCGGTGAGGGCACGAGCGCGGGCGGCATTACGATCGGCCGCGCGATAACCACGCAGCCTCATCTTTTTGCCGCGGCACTCGACGTCGTCGGCACGAGCAATGCGATGCGCAGCGAGTTTACGCCGAACGGGCCGCCGAACGTTCCGGAGTTTGGAACGGTGACGAACGAAACGGGGTTCAAGGCGCTCTACGCCATGGATGCCTACGAGCACGTCGTCCCCGGCACCGCCTATCCCGCCGTGATGTTGATCACCGGCTACAACGATCCGCGCGTCTCCTCGTGGCAGCTGGCAAAGTTCGCGGCGCGGCTGCAGGCAGCGACGACGAGCGGGCGGCCGATTCTCTTGCGCGTTGACTACGACGCCGGGCACGGCTTCCTGGCGGCTTCGCGCCAGCAGACCGAAGAGCTCCTGACCGACGAGTATGCATTTTTGCTCTGGCAGTGCGGGGATCCAGCCTTTGCCGATATCCCAACGCGCATCTTCCCGAAGCCCGCAAATTTTCAATCACGTTAGGATGCGCGCCGGAGCTACCAAATCCCCAGCATGGCCTTCACATCGTCGGAGGCCATCGTCGCCGGATCCCACGGCGGGGTGAACGTGATCTCCACGTTGGCGTTCTTCACGCCGTCGATCGCCAGCACGCGATCTTTTACCGACTGCATGAACATCGGGCCGACCGGACACATGGGCGACGTGAGCGTCATCATCACGCCGACGTTCTCGCCGTTCTCGCCTTCCGTGGTGATGTCGTAGACGAGCCCCAGCTCGAGAATTCCGAGATTGAGCTCGGGATCCTTAACCTCGACGAGCGCTTCGCGAACTTGTTCGACCGTTGGCATGAGTAGGACTTACTCGCTTTGCGCGGCAACCCTCCGCCCTATCCGGCCCAGCGGCAAAGGGAATGTCATCCTGAGCGAAGCGACCAAAGGGAGCGAAGCCGAAAGGCGTGTCGGGCGGGCACGCGGCGCGGCGTCACGAAACTGGTCTGGGGCAGCCTGAGTTCTTATTAAGGAAGAGGAAAGGAAGAGCCAGAGCAATGTCGATGTGGGAGCCCTTCACCGAGCGAGCGCGGCGCAGCATCGTGCTTGCTCAGGAAGAGGCGCAGCGCCTCGGAAACAACTATATCGGGACCGAGCATATTCTGCTCGGCATCATTTCCGAGGGCGAGAGCCTGGCCGCCAAAGTCCTCGAATCCCTTGGCGTCAACCTCGCTAAGGTGCGCCAAGAAGTCGAAGCGATCGTGGGGCGAGGCGGACAAACCGTCCAGCAGGAGATGGTCTTCACGCCGCGCGCCAAACGCGTCATCGAGCTGGCGTTCGAAGAGGCTCGGCAGCTCAACCACAACTACATTGGAACCGAGCACTTGCTCCTTGGGCTCATCCGCGAGGGCGAGGGCGTCGCCGCGCGGGTGCTTACGAATTTGGGCGTCGACCCGGCTAAAGTACGCGTACAGACCACCTCCCTGCTCGGCGCCGAGGGGCAGCCCGCGGCTCCGAAGGGCAAGAGCAAGACGCCGACGCTCGATGCGTACGGGCGTGACCTCACGCAGTTGGCCCGCGATAACAAGCTCGATCCGGTCATCGGCCGCAACAACGAGATCGAGCGCGTCATTCAGATTCTCTCGCGCCGCACCAAGAACAATCCGGCGCTCATCGGCGAGCCCGGCGTCGGCAAAACGGCAATCGCCGAAGGTCTCGCGCAGCGCGTGATCAAGGGCGACATCCCCGAACCGCTGCGCGACCGGCGGGTTATCACCCTCGATCTGGCCGGCCTGGTCGCGGGAACGAAGTACCGCGGCGAGTTCGAGGAGCGCATGAAGCGCGTGATGGATGAGATCCGCACCGCGGCCGGCGAGATCATCCTCTTTATCGACGAGCTGCACACGCTCGTCGGAGCGGGAGCGGCCGAAGGCGCGATCGACGCAAGCAACATCATTAAGCCGGCGCTCGCGCGCGGCGAGTTGCAGTGCATCGGCGCGACGACGCTCAACGAGTTTCGCAAGCACATCGAGAAGGACTCGGCGCTCGAGCGCCGGTTTCAGCCGGTGATGGTCGGCGAGCCGACCGTCGCCGAGACGATCGAGATTCTCAAGGGCTTACGCGACCGGTACGAAGCGCACCACAAGGTTCAAATCACCGACGAGGCGCTCGCCACGGCCGCCAAGCTCGGCGACCGCTATATCACCGACCGCTTCTTGCCGGACAAGGCCGTCGACCTGATCGACGAGGCGAGTTCGCGCGTGCGCCTGCAGGCGACGCTGCCGCCGCCGGCGATTCGCGAAGCCGACGCGCAACTGCGCCAGCTGATCGCCGAAAAGGAAGCCGTCGTCAAGAACCAAGAGTTCGACAAGGCTGCCTCGATCCGCGATCGCGAGGAGAAGCTGCGTTTAGAGAAGGCAAATCTCGAGCAAGAGTGGCGGGATCGCCGCGCCGCCGGCGAGCGCGTGCTCAAAGTTACCGCCGACACCATCGCCGAGATCGTTTCGTCGTGGACGAAGATTCCCGTCAGCCGGCTCGCCCAAGCCGAAACCGAGAAGCTGCTCAAGATGGGCGAACTGCTCCACGAGCGCGTCGTCGGCCAGGACGAAGCGATCGGCGTGCTTACGCGAGCGATTCGCCGTTCGCGCGCGGGCTTGAAGAACCCGAACCGGCCGATCGGCTCGTTCATCTTCCTTGGTCCGACCGGCGTCGGCAAAACCGAGGTCGCGCGCAGCGTTGCGGCGTTCATGTTCGACGACGAAGAATCGATGATTCGGATCGACATGTCGGAGTATATGGAGAAGTATTCAGTAAGTCGCCTGGTCGGCGCGCCGCCCGGATACGTCGGCTACGAAGAGGGCGGCCAGCTCACCGAGGCGGTGCGCCGGCGGCCGTACTCCGTCGTGCTGCTCGACGAAATCGAGAAGGCGCACCCCGACGTCTTCAATCTGCTGCTGCAGGTGCTCGAAGACGGGCGGCTCACCGATTCTCAGGGCCGGCAAGTCGATTTCAAGAACTCAGTCATCATCATGACGAGCAACGTCGGCGCAACGGGCATGACCACCACGACCGACATCGGCTTCCGTCCGCAGAAGCTCTCGTCGGAAGATGAGGTGAAGGCCTACGACCGGATGAAGAGCCGCGTGATGGAGGAAGTCAAGCAGACCTTCCGGCCGGAGTTCCTCAATCGCGTCGACGAGGTGATCGTCTTCCATCAGCTCACCCGCGAGCAGATCGAGCAGATCGTTACCCTCGAGCTCGAGAAAGTCGCGCGCGAAGTGCGTGCGCAGGAGATGGAGCTGAAGATCACTGAGGCGGCAAAGGCGGTGCTCGCCAAGAAGGGCTGGGATCCGCAGTTCGGCGCGCGTCCGTTGCGTCGCGCGATCCAGCGCATGGTCGAAGACGAGTTGGCCGAAGAGATGCTCAAGGGAAGCGTCGGTGCGGGCGATCACATTCTCGCCGACGTCGATCCCGAGAACCCCGAAAAACTCACGTTCTCCAAGATACCGTCGGTCGAGCCGCCGGCGGCTCCGCCGCCGACCGAGCCGGCCGTTACCTGAGCCTGCTGCTCGGCGTCGTTCTCGCGGCCGCGTCGAGCGCGCTCACGCTCTCGGCAACGAACGTCGCGCTCAACCCCGCGCAGCAGCAGATCGTCACCGTCGCCGGCGCGACGGCGCCGCTGACGGCGACGCTCGATAAGAAGCTGGTCAACATCGGCGTGAGCGCCGACGGGACCAGCGTCACGATCACCGCCAC
>Ga0302325_10001697_pt1 | contig 55442 bp, 40 predicted proteins | sample Palsa_T0_2_FD_201948 | JGI IMG/M metagenome (GOLD analysis project Ga0302325, IMG submission 201948) | Peat permafrost microbial communities from Stordalen Mire near Abisko, Sweden - Palsa_T0_2 | ecosystem: Environmental > Terrestrial > Soil > Palsa > Peat permafrost | place: Sweden: Abisko... | reverse complement strand
CAACGCGTTCTGTTTGGGCCCACGCGGCGGCGCGTGCCCAAGATGATGGACCTGACCAACCCGATCCTGCTGGGGCCCGTGCAAAATCAGGAGCACTACATGCAGGGAATCGTGGCGCGGCGCAACAACTTTGCCGAGCCGATTCTTGATTTTCTTGAAGCTGCCTACAAGGACTTCGGCGATTTGACCGGACGCTATTATGGCCTCATCTCCGAGTACAAGACCAGCGACACCGATACGGTTTTCGTCTCGCTCGGTTCGGCAGCGGAGAACATCGAAGCAGCCGTCGACTACCTGCGCGAGACTCGCGGCATTACCGTCGGTTCCATCCACGTCAATGTAATTCGTCCTTTCCCTGAAGCAGCCATTGTTGCGGCGCTGAAGGGCAAGAAGAACGTCATCATTCTCGAGCGCACCGACGAAGCGCTCTCCGGCGACAATCCGCTTGGTCGCGACATTCGCACCGCGCTGTCGAAAGCGATTCAGACCGAAGGCCGCCCGGCGGCTGAGGGTTTGCCGGCCATTACGCTCGACGAACTACCCAAGATTTACTCCGGCACCTACGGCCTGGGTTCGCGCGACTTCCGCCCCGAGCATGTGATTGGCGCCTACGAGTTCGCTACCGCCGGCCGCGCCCGCCAGGACGGCAAGACGGCCGCAGACGGCGTCAACTTCATTGTCCTCGGCATCGACCACCCTTATGCTGTCGTTGGCAATGAGACGCCTTCGCTGCTGCCTGAGGGCGCGGTTGCGGTGCGCTTCCATTCCATCGGAGGCTGGGGCGCCATCACGACCGGCAAGAACCTGGGCGCAATCATCGGCGACTTGAACGATTTGCTTTACGAGCGCGACGGGCTGGTCGACGATCTCGGCAACCCCAAGGAAGTGATCCACGTAAGCGCCAATCCAAAATACGGCTCAGAGAAGAAGGGTGCGCCGACGAGCTACTTCATGGTCGCCGCCAAAGATCGCATCCGCGTGAATTGCGATCTGCGCCACGTCACGGTTGTTCTGTGCTGCGATCCCAAGGCCTTTACACACACTAACCCGCTCGACGGCATGCAGGAAGGCGGCTCGCTGGTTTGGGAGTCGGACGAAGAAGGTGAGCAGGCCTGGGAGCGGCTGCCGCAATGGGCACGCAAGCAGATCATCGACAAAAATATTCGCGTATTCACGCTGCCGGGTTTTGCCATCGCGAAGAAGGCTACGGACCGCGGCGATCTGCAACTGCGCATGCAGGGCAATGCATTTCTCGGCGCGTTCTTTGCCGTGAGCAGCCTGCTGAATGAGTTTGGAATCACACCGGAACAGTATCGCGAGGTGGTTTACAAGCAGTATGTGAAGAAGTTTGGCAAGCTGGGCGATGCCGTGGTGCAGTCGAACATGGAAGTGATGACGCAGGGCTTCGAGCAGGTGAAGGAGATCAAGATTGGCGCGCTTGCCGCTGCCGACCGCTCCAGCCTGCGCGGCCAGGCGCTGCTGCCGATCCTCGAACTGGCCACTGCCGGCGGCTCCTGTGGCACCGGTTGCCGATCCACACCCGTGCCCGCAGGCCAGGGCACGCGGACCCCCATTAGCTCAGTCACCAAGTTCGACGCGGAGTTCCGCTCGACGTATGGCTATGATCAGCCCGCCACGCCGCTCTCAGCCATGGGCGTCATCGCCGCGGCCACTGGAGACACCGCCTCAAAGTATGTTGCGCGACGCGAGACTCCTCTCTACATTCCGGAGAACTGCACCCAGTGCATGGAGTGCATCTCCGTGTGCCCGGACACTGCGCTGCCCAACACCTCTCAGGACCTGAGCACGGTGCTCACGACTGCGGTGTCGTATTACATTGCCGACCCTGAAGACCGCACCAGGCTGATGCGCGCTCTGCCCGCGATTGAAAAGGCCGCGCGCCAGCGCATGGTGGCCGAGATGAAGACCGGCACGCCGATGCAAACCATCCTGCGCGAAGTGACGGACTCGCTCGCGGAAACGGAATCGGCCGGCTTCTCGCAGCAGTCCAAGCAGCAGTTTTTCGACATTATTGCCAAGGTGCCGATGGCTTATCAAAAGGTGAACGCCATCTTCAGCTCTCCGGAACGCAAGTCTCCCGGCTCGGGCGGCATCTTCTCAATTTTTGTGAGCGATCTGTGCAAGGGCTGCGCGGCTTGCGTGACCGCCTGCGGCGACCACAACGCGCTTCGCATGGTGCAGGAGACCGAAGAGGTCAACGCAGAGCACGAGACCGGCACGGCCTTCCTCGATCTGCTGCCCGACACTTCGCAGAAGTATCTGGGCCTGTTCAACGCAGCCAACCCCGCGGACTCGAAGACCGCGACACTGCGCAACATGCTGATGGTACGCACCAACTACGACGCGCTTGTAGCCGGAGACGGCGCCTGCGCGGGGTGCGGCGAAAAGTCGGTTCTTCGCTCCATCGCCGCTGTCACAGAGGCATACATGCGCCCGGTGTATCACGCGAAGAGCGACCGCTTTGTGCAGAAGGCCGGCGAACTCGAAAAGAACGGCGTTGCCCGCCTGGCCGCACTCGCCGAGCGCAACCCCGGTGAATACGCGCTGCTGCGTCAGGCAATCTCGCACCTCGTCCTCGGCCTGGGCGGCGAAGATGTGAAGGACACCAAGGCTCGCATCGCCGCGCACGAAGCCGAGCACGGCCCCATCACCGATGCGGAGCTGGTTGAGGCCATCGCCGCGGTGCTGCTGACCGAGGCCTTCAACCACAAGAGCCTGCAGCCCATCGACGGACGCCTGGCTAACGGAATGTCTGTAATGGCGATGGCCGCACACACCGGCTGCAACACGGTGTATGGCTCCACGGCGCCCAACAATCCGCATCCGTATCCGTGGATGAACTCGCTCTTTCAAGATGGCGTTACCGTGGGCTGGCTGATGGGCGAAAGCTTCATCGTCGACCACGCGCGTCGCTCTGTCATTCCCGAGCGCCTCGCCGACGTGCTCCTCACCCGCGATGAGAACGTCATCAACGAAGAGGAGTACTACCACTACACGCACTTCACTGATGTGCTGATGACCGACCAGGAGATTGTCGAGCTGCCCAAGGTCTGGGTGGTCGGCGGCGATGGCGGCATGGGCGACATCGGCTACCAGAACATGTCGAAGGTGATTCTGCAAAACCGGCCGAACGTGAAGACGCTGATGCTCGACACGCAGGTCTACTCGAACACCGGCGGACAGAACTCCGACTCGACGCCCATGCTTGGCGGCGGCGACATGAACACCTTCGGCGCGGCCACGCAGGGCAAGAACACTGAGAAGAAAACGGTGGCGGAGACGTTCCTCGCCGGGCACGGGTCTCCGTTTGTTGCTCAAGTGTCGATGGCGAATGCTCCGAAGTTGTACCGCGCCATTCTGGATGGCCTTGAATATCGCGGCACCATGTTCCTGCAGGCCTTCACCACCTGCCAGCCGGAGCACGGCGTAGCCGACGACATGGCCCTTCACCAGGCGCAGCGCACCCGCGACTCGCGCGGCGTGCCGGAGTTCGTCTTCAACCCCCGCCTCGGCGAAACCTACCAGGAAGCGCTCGATCTGAAGGGCAACCCGTCGATCGATTTGGATTGGTACGAGACCAAGTCCAAGACCACCGGCGAAATTACCCGTTACACCGTCGCCCACTGGTGCACCACCGAAGCGCGCTTCCGCAACCACCTGAAGAAGCTCAAGCCGGAAGCCGCGGCCAAGCTCATTCACCTCGACAACATGCTGGTCCGCATCACGCAACAGGATGTTGTTTATCGCCGCTACCTCGACCCCAGGCACCGCGCCTTCATTCCCGACTTTGGCGTGTACATCACGTGGGAAGAAGACGGCAAGGTGGAGTATCGCGCGCTGTCGCGTCAACTGGTCATGTTCTGCGTAGAACGGCGCAAGGCATGGCGCATGCTGCAATCGAAGGCGGGAATCGTCAACAAGGAATACGCGGCGCAGCGAGCTATTCTCGCCGATGTGGATGCGGGCAAGCTTCCGATGGACGAGTTCCTGGCGCATGCCCGCGAAATCCTGAACGAGCGCGTAGGCGGCGGCGTGCTGGCCAAGGCATAGCCCATAACGCTGAATGACCGCCACGAACGCGGACCCTGAGGGTCCGCGTTCGTGCTATAGCGAAGTTTTGTAGGGTTGATTTTATAACATCGCCTGCGATATGATATCGTAACGCAAGTGAGACTTCTGCTCGACACCGATGTCGTGGTAGCTGCAATGCGAAGTCCTCGCGGTGGATCAGCTGAACTTGTACGCAGAGTTTATGCCGGAGCCGCGACGATGCTGTTGAGTGTGGCTCTGGCTCTTGAATACGAGGCCAAATGCATGCAGGCCGAACACAGGCTGGCGGCTGGACTCACGGCGACCGAAGCCGGAATTTTTGTAGACCGTTTAATCGCGCTGGCTGAGCCTGTGCAGTCTTATTTTCGATGGCGTCCGCAACTCCAGGATCCCGGTGACGAGTTGGTTCTTGAGGCAGCGGTAAACGGCCGGGCGTCCGCCATCGTGACGTTTAATGAGAAGCACCTCCGCGATGCGGAGCGAAGTTTTGGTATCGCTGTGATCTGCCCCGGCGAAGCCCTCAGGAGAATGAAATTATGACTACCAAAGTCGCCACCTTCCCTTTGCGACTGCCTGTTTCACTTAAGGCAGCGCTTGAGACCATTACCGATCGAGACGGAACCAGCATCAATCAATTCCTCGTAGTCGCCGCCGCCGAGAAAATCGCCGCCATGCAAACCGAGGACTTTTTTCTCACACGCCGCAACCGCGCAGACGACGAGGCATTCCTACGCATCCTCAATCGACCGGGAGGGGAACCCCCTTCGCCAGAAGACACATGGGACGACCCCACCACAATAAGCTAAGCGAACTCCAACCGCCGCCTTGTACAGAGCGGCGCGAGGCGTGGCGGATGCTGCAGTCGAAGGCCGGGAATCGTCAACAAGGAATACGCCGCACAGAGAACGATTCTCGCGGATGTGGATGCTGGGAAGATTCCTATGGAGGAATTTCTAACCAACGCTCGCGAAATGCTCAACGAGCGCGTCTCCGGCGGGGTGTTAGCTAAGGCCTAAGACGCCAACTCAGCTCGCCACACCAAGAACGCGGACCCAAGGGTCCGCGTTCTTCGCGTTTGCTCGAATGACGATCCGAGCCGGATGCAAAATCTGAACGACTCACTTCGCGGCGTGACACAGACGTAGAATGGCATCATCAAACGAATCATCATAGGAGTTCCCGGCATATCGAGACTAAGCCGAGGGAGACCGAGGAATGATCGACTGGGTTTTGAATAATAGGACGTGGCTCTTCTCCGGGGCTGGCATTTCGGCCCTGCTCCTTGTCTTATGGTTAGCCAAGAAGCTGTTCCCTCAAGATGAAAAGGGAGGCTCGGCAAATACGATCAACCATAGCCCCACGATGAATCAATTCCCAACCGTCAACCAATCTCCGGTCATCACCATCAATAACTCAACTGGGCCGCCGCCGGTTCCGAGCCGAAGGGATCCAGACTCGGGCGTTCAATCCGAGATAGCGCCGCTTTCCGAAGAAGGAGGAAGGCCAAGAATCTTTTCCCTCCCTCCGGGGATTGAGGACCTCTCTGTAGAAACCTTCGGCGGAGCAGCGGCGCACTTCAATCGGGATCACATCTCGACTTTCTTGGCTCGATTCAAGTTAGTCGCCGACGACCGTGGCGGGATCGGACACGAAATATCCGCCTCAATTGAGTACGTTGACCGGTTCCGGGTTCCGCACCGCCGATTCGTCGTCGAGAACATAGTATTACGGGTTGGGCGAGGCTACTGGAAAGGTGCAGGTGGCACCGTCCAGATCATCGAGGAAGGGGGAACGCTCGAACTAGTGGTTGGATTCATTGTGGACGCTCGGCCTTATGCATTGCTCGAACTTCGGGGTGACCGGCCCCCGAGCGGCCCGTCGTTTCAAGCAGTCCCAGTTGTCTCTAACTCCGAGCCGATTGTGAGAGTCACCTTGGTCGACATTCACTACGGTTGGCGGTGGCGGATCGACTATTCGATGCGCCTATTCCCGGTGGATCTGAGGGAAGAATCTAGGCTCATTGCGCTGAAAAGGTAGCCGGGGCCCGCTCTGGCCCTTTGAGCCGCGAAGGTGCCCCTCATTCGCTTCTTTCCAGCGAAGCGTGGGAGACCGTATTTCTAGCAGAGGCCGGGATTGACGATTTACAATTCCGCCAGCCTTAATCCACGTCCCTTGGCGTAATGCCGGAGCAGTGTGGCAAAACATCCACAGATTTTTGGACGGGTACAGATTGCGATCATCGCGACAGTGCTGCTATTTGCGTTGACGGCGGGGGCGCAGGCGCGGCTGCCTATCACGGAGAAGATCGAGTGGACTTGGACGGACCGGCCTGAAGCGCCGGTAACCGGTCTGCCGAATGTTCTGCTGGTGGGCGATTCCATTACTCGCGCTTATTATCCCGCGGTGGCGAAGGATCTGACTGGCGTGGCGAATGTGTATCTGTTTGCCACCTCTGCTGGGAGCGGGGATCCGCGCCTGACGACGCAGCTTCACGATTACTTCAGCATGATGGGGCTGCAATTCGCGGCGATTCATTTCAATAACGGCATGCACGGCTGGGGCTACCCAGAGCAGCAGTACATCGCCGGTCTTCCGGAGATGATTGCGGCGCTGCGGGCCGGGGCGCCAAAGGCCGTGCTGGTGTGGGCAACCTGCACGCCGGCATTGCACGACTCAACTAAAGGCGAGACAACGAACGCGCGCGTCGACGAGCGCAACCGGCTGGCCGCTGCGTTGATGGCGCGCGAGGGAATTACGATTGACGATCAGCACACGCTGATGGTGGCGCACAAAGATATGTACACCGACGATGTGCATTTCACTGAGCCCGGAAGCGCGATCCAGGGAGCGCAGGCGGCGGACCTCCTTCGCAAAGTGCTGCACATCGCGCCCTAATGCACGACGGCGCAATCCGCTACGCAAAGCTGAAACCGCTCTTCTGCAGCGGCAGGGTGCGGACGCGCTTGCCGGTGGCGGCGAAGATGGCGTTGGTGACCGCGGGCAAAATAGGCGGCAGCGTGGGCTCGCCCAGGCCTGTCGGCGAATAGTCGCTCTTGATCCAGTAGAGGTCGATGGGCGGCGCCTGCTTCATGCGCATTACCGGGTGGTTATGGAAGTTCGACTGCTCGACGCGTCCATCTGAAAGCGTGATCTGCTGCGCCATCTCGCTGAGCCCGTCAATGACGCCGCCATAGCTGATGCTCTCTGCCGCGCGCGGGTTGATGATCTGGCTGCCTACATCGCCGACGGCCCACACGTGGTTCACCGTGACTTTGTTGCTGGCGTCCACACTCACGTCGGCCACTTCGGCAAAGTAGCCGAGATGGCAGAACCAGGCGGCGATGCCGAGACCGCGGCCGGGTTCCTTTTTACGATTCGCCCAGCCGGATTTTTCCGCTACCAGCTTGAGCACTCCCTTGTAACGTTCGGGGACGAGTGCGTCCGCGCCGGTCGGCTCGTGGTCGCCCACCGCGTCCTTGCCGTCGGACTTCCAGGGAGCAGCCTTGTTGCTCAGCAGATCGAGCTGAAACTCGAGCGGGTCGCGCCCGGCGGCGAATGCCATCTCGTCCAGGAAGCATTGCGCCACCCAGCAATAGGCGTTGTCTCCAGGTGCACGTAGCGCGCCAGTGCGCAGCATGAGCGGCTGCGCGGAGGTGTAAAGCGCGTAGGCCGGGGGAAAGCCCGAGGGGTAAGTGTCCGCGCCGATGCCGCCGCCGGACGCCGGTTCCTTGTCCGTGCCGAAGGTGATCATGTGATGACGCCAGGCAGTGAGCTTGCCCTGTGCATCGAGACCGGCCTTGAGGCCGACTGTTCCGCCGGGGCGGAACGGATCGTGCGCGATGTCGTCTTCGCGGGCCCAGAGAAGCTTGACTGGCGTGTCGATCTGCTTGGCGATCCACGCGGCCTCGGCGGCGTAATCGTTCTGTAGCCGACGGCCAAAACTGCCGCCGCCGCGTACCATGTGCGTAACGATGTCGCCTTCCTTGATGCCCAGCGTGCGTGCAATCAGGCCGCGGCCGTCAGAGGGCAGCGTGCTGGTGGTCCACATCTCGAGCTTGCCGTCTTTCCAGTGAGCGGTGCAGCCTTGCGGCTCCATGGTTGCGTGGGCGATGAACGGGAACTCGTAGGTTGCTTCGACAACTTTGGCCGAAGACTTGAGCGCGGCGTCCACATCGCCGTACTTGCGGATCGTGGTTGCAGGCTGAGCATTGAGCAACTCCGCGGCGCGCTTGTCGAAGCCGTCGCTGCTTTGCGACACTGCAGGGCCCAGGTCCCAATCCACTTTAAGCTGTTTGCGGGCCTGTTGCGCCTGCCACCACGTGTCGGCCACGATGGCGATGCCGGGGTCCATGCCTGGCTCCCAGGGGGTGGAGGCAGCAGGCTTGATTCCGCCATCGATGACCAGGACGTGGCGCACGCCGGGGAGCGTCTTGATCTCGTCGAGGTTAGCGGTCTTCACTTTTCCGGCGAAGACGGGGGCCTTCTGAATGGTTGCGAAGAGCATTCCTGGTAGCGTGACATCGATGCCGAACAGGGGCTTGCCCGTGACGATGGAATGCGTGTCGACGCCGGTTTGCGAGTGGCCGATGATGCGGTAGTCTTTGGGGTCTTTGAGCTTGACGCTGGAGAGCGCAGGCGGGGGCAGCGCGGCGGCTTTGGCGGCAAGCTCGCCGTAGGTTGCGGAACGGCCTGAGGCCGAATGCAGCACCTGGCCGGAAGCTACCTGGACCACATGCCCGGCGGATGCCTGTGGCGCACCACCATTGGCGGCCTGGAGCACACGGCCGGGCTGGGTAGTGCATTCAGCGACCGGCACGCCCCAGGTTTGAGCGGCAGCGGTAATCAGCAACAGGCGGCCTGCCGCACCAACGCGCCGCATGGGATCCCAGCCCTCGGGTGTGTTCGCCGAGCCGCCGGAAAACTGCGGTCCGTATTTCCTTTCGTCCAGATCGGCCTGTACTACGCGAACATCTTTCCAATCGACATCGAGTTCCTCGGCGATAAGCATCGGCAGCATATTGCGCATGCCCTGGCCGGTCTCAGAGGCGCGCGCCATGATGGTGACGATGCCATCGGGCGCAATTTTGATGAAGGCTTGGGGCGTGAGGTCGGGCGGTTTGCCGGGGCCCTGCGCTTTGGCGAGCGGCGTGCGATAGAGATTCAGCGCGAGGCCGCCACCGGCAAGGGCGCTCAACTGAAGAAACGATCTGCGATCGATACGCATGGTTCGAGCCTCCCTTCTACTTTGCGCTGGCTGTGGCGCCCTGATTGGCATTGGCCGCTTCGTGAATGGCTTGACGGATGCGCGGATAGGTTCCGCAGCGGCAGATATTGCCGCTCATGGCCGCATCGATCTCCGCATCGGTGGGGTGGGGGGTGTGGGCGAGCAGTGCGGCGGCAGACATGATTTGCCCGGCCTGGCAATAGCCGCATTGCGGCACGTCCAGTGCCTCCCAGGCAACCTGCACAGGATGCAGTCCGTCAGGCGAAAGCCCTTCGATTGTTGTGATCGGCTTTCCCTCAACGCCGCTCACGCGCGTCATGCAGGAGCGGACCGCCTTGCCGTCGAGGAGCACAGTGCAGGCGCCGCACAGGCCCATGCCGCAGCCGTACTTGGTGCCCGTGTAGTTCAGAACGTCGCGCAGCACCCACAAAAGCGGGGTGTCCGGCGCTACTTCTACAGTGGTGTCGACGTTGTTGACAGTGAGTTTCAACGGCATGTTTGCACCCCGCTGTTCGGCTGAAGGGAATGTTTCGCGCCAGAAAATAATCTGGCCGTTACTGGAACCGGGTTCACGCTGGGCAAAAAAGGAATGAAGATCCGCGAAAACATGGGCGGCTCACTATAAGAGACGCACCCAGTCTCCCTGCGGACTCTTGCCTCGGCACCATTCTATTAGACGCCGGGGCACCCAGATCAACTTGCGGAAATTATCGGCTGAAAACCACGTACTTGCGACCGGAGTAAAGCCGAAACCCGCCAGCTGGGTCAACGGTGACCTGCAGTGGTGTGGGCCGCTTGAGCCCGGCGTCTTCATTGGTGCTCACCGTGAGCACCTCGTGCGCGCCTACGTCGGTGACTACAAATTGGTTATCCCCCACAAAGCCCACACCATAGACACCCGCTGGCAGACTCTGGCCGCCAAGCTTGATGGGCACTTCGGTAATGAAATAGGCCTGGTATTTCGCCGCAATTCCGGTTGAGTAGCCGCTGGTGTCGACCATGGTGGCCAACAAGTAGTAGCCATCGGCAAACTTCACGCCGCCGGAGTTCCGCAGCTGCGTAGTGGCCGACATTCCCTTGTAATACACGGTTGCCGGCAGCAGCTTTGGCGTGTCCGCAGGCTTCAATACTGTGTCGCCGCCCTGCGACCTTGCCAGCACGGGCGCCGACATCACTGCCATGGCCATGATCCCGGCCGCGGCAAACTTCAAAATCGCTGGTAACCGCATCGTATTCCCTCTTTCTGTTGCGTTACGGAGTATATCGCACCTCCCGGTTCGCAGGCGTAGGCCGATCGGTTGAGGCCGGACTCTAGTTTTCCGTCGACAGAACGTCGTAAAAGTAGTTGATCAACGCCCGCTTCACCGGGCCGGGCAGCTTCGGCAGTTGCACGGTCTGGTCGACGGTCGAATCGCCGAGGATGTTTACCGAACCCAGGTGTTGAACCTTCCCGTCAACGAATTCCAGATAGATCGGCACCAGCATTCTGAAGTTCGCCGGAACCCCCGATTGCGTCAGCTTCACGTGCAGGCTGGCCGTGTCCCCGTTCTGCGTAACCTGGCTCTCGAAGTGATAGTTCGGCAGATCGGTTCCATAAACATACTGGTTGAAGAACCAATCCATGCGATGGTTGCGGTCCAGGTCCATCTGCTGACTCATGTGTTTTTCGACCACCGCTTTGAAATCCTCCGTGGTTGCGGCCTGCAACCGGTAGGTGGCGAGAAAGTCGTGCATGGTGTCAATAAACCGGCCGTCTCCTTCCTTCGGCGTCCACATCATCATGCGGACCATGTGCAGGATGTACGCTCCCTTGGGATAAACGAGATTCTGGTAGATGTCCCATCCAGTCTTTTCCGTGCTGAGGCGGAAGCCCATGGTCACCGGTCCCACATCGATGGGACGAAAGCCTTGGGCATTCTTTTCGGTGATCAGTTTGCGCTGCTGCTTCCAGAACTCGCGAAAGTCGTCAGGCTTGGGCCGGGTGGCTTGGAGGAAAATGGACGCGGAAGTGTTAGCGAACCCTTCGCTCATCCATTGGTCGCGATAACTCTTGAAGCCAACTGTCTGGCCCCACCATTGGTGCGCAACTTCGTGCGGAGTTACAACCTTCCAGTACATGTTTTCCGGACTGAGCCCCATGAAGTGCTGCTGCGTCGTATCGAGAAATCCGCAGATCGGCAGATAAACCAGCATAGGCCAGCTTTGTCCGTAGTTGCATGCGTATTGCTGCGTGAGTTGCACGCGCGCAAAGGGCAGAGGACCGAAGTAATTGGTGTAAAGCCGAGCAGCGACCTCTCCTTGACTCAGTTGAACCGGCAGCATCGACGTTGTACTCAGCGATCCCAAAACGCCGCCGGCCATTTGCGCAAAGTCGTCCGGAGGCGTTGTGTTGGCATAAGCGTCGATGGTCAGGTTGTCGCCCAGCTTGCCCTCAACCTTGGCCTCCTTCATGGTGAACTTGCCAAGATTAAAGCCCACCACAGCCAGTGGTACATCGGTCTTCCACTCGGTGGTTGTAACTTTGCCGTCGCTGCTCTCACTTACTTTTGTTCCCGTAGCCAGTAACTCAAGACCTTTGGGCACATGGAATAACATGTGATAAGTAGCGTAGTTACCCAGCCCGCTGGAAGCATTGGGATACCAGCTTTCGCGCGCGACGGGATAGTAATTCGCGCCGCCTTCGTTCATAACTACATCCTTGCCGCCATAAGTTAAGCGCAGAGTTACTGACTCGCCCTTTTTGAGAGCTTTGGGCAACACCACGCCAAAGTCGGGGTCGTCTTCTTTTCTCTCCTGTACATAATCAAGTACCTCGCCCTTCGCGGTCTCGGCGAGAGTTACACGCAATGTGGGATAAAGATCGAGCGGAACCACGTCGACCCCATCCTGCGCCGCTTGCACCACAACCGTGGCCACGCCCACGAGATAGCCGTTCTTCTCAATCGAGACATCCAGGCCTTCATTCAGGATGCGGTAAGGAGCGTTGGCTTCGTTGCCGTTGGCCACGCCATTCCGGTACTCATCGGCGCGATGGAATGCCAGCGGAATGCTCTCGCCCCAGTCGTTCCAGTTCATCAATTCCACTTCTTCCGGCGACACGGAATCAGCGCCCTGGGGGTCGAAAATGAAGTTGAGGTGCGCGTATTTCTTTCCATGGATAGCGGCCATGAAATATCCGCCGGGCGCCGGGCTCAAAACGTCCTGAAGCAAGCGCAGATCGTAGTTCTCGTGCAACTTGAGGCGCGCAAATGTTTGAAACTCCTGCGCTGCTCTTATGCACGCGGCGCTCGGCTCGCTCTTGCCTGTCGAGGCTTTGTGCAACTCCGTGGCTGTCGCATCCGTAAAGCGCAGCACCACCTGGTCGAAGTCTTCATCGAACTCCTCGGAATGCATGACAACGGAAAGATTGTGGCGCTCTTCCGCGGTGGGCGGACCGATGTGCAAATGGCCGTCTCCCTTGAACACTGCGCCGGTGACCTTGCCGTTGACTTCGCCGTAAAATTCGAAGATGCCGCTGCGAAAGGTAAATGTAGCCGCGTCGCGATGCAACTCCAGGTTGCTTATCTGAATGGCTTCGCCACCCGGCAACAAGCCACGCAGTTGCTGGTAATAGGGGTTGGCGTTGGCGGGGTGCTGGCCATAAAGCGTTGCCGGACCGGATGCGAGAAGAAGGGCGAATAATCCAGCAAGAGCACGATTCGGCACGGAGAGGATCTCCAGTCTGTTTCGTAACAGTATGAGCGTTCGGCTCGATCCGCACCGTGACAAGGCTGCGATAATCAGGCTCAACGCGGCGTTACAGAACGTAAAGATCCACGTATTCGTTCACTGGCATGGATTCCAGCTTTGTTCTGTCGAGCGAGGCTTCGAGGATCTTTCCCTGCTGCTCTTCGACGAAGGAGCGGCGAAGGTTAGTCTTGAACTTTTCCAGAAGCAGCGGCAATCCCTCCGCGCGCCGCCGGCGGTGGCCGATGGGATACTCAACCGTCTCCTCGAGCACCGTTCCATCGTTCAGTTCTATGCGCAGGGCATTCGCGATCGAGCGCTTCTCCGGATCGTGATAGTCGCGCGTAAAGGCCGGGACCTCGACACACTCCATCTTCGCGCGCAGAGCATCGATGCGCGGGTCGGTGGCAATCCAATCCTCGTAATCCGCCGCCGTGAGCCGTCCGAAGAGCAGCGGAATCGCAACCATGTACTGCACGCAATGGTCGCGATCGGCGGGGTTGGCCAGCGGGCCTTTCTTGTCGATGATGCGCAGGCAGGCTTCGTGGGTGCGGATGGTGACGCTTTGGATGTCCTCTGCGGTTTTGCCGAGCGCCTCGAGCTTCGCGCGCACTGCCATGGCTGCTTCCACCGCGGTCTGCGCATGAAACTCAGCTGGGTAGCTTATCTTGAAGAGCACGTTTTCCATCACGTAACTGCCGTAAGGGCGCTGGAAGCGAAACTCCTGGCCCTTGAATGAAACATCGTAGAAGCCCCATGTCTTCGCCGTAAGGACTGAAGGGTAGCCCATCTCGCCGGCCTGCGCCATCAACGCTAAACGAACGGCCCGGCTGGTAGCGTCGCCCGCGGCCCAGCTTTTGCGCGAGCCCGTGTTGGGCGCGTGACGATAGGTGCGCAGGCTCTGCCCATCTACCCAGGCCAGCGAGAGCGCGGCAATCGTCTGGTCGCGGGTCAGGCCGAGCAACTGGCTCACCACCGCCGTGGACGCGACCTTGACCAGCACCACGTGATCGAGGCCGACTTTGTTGAACGAATTCTCGAGAGCAATGCAGCCTTGAATCTCGTGCGCCTTGATCATGGCTGTGAGAACGTCGTGCATCAGCAAAGGAGGTTTGCCTTCCGCAGGAGCGGTGCGTGAGAGCCAGTCGGCTGTCGCGAGAATGCCGCCGAGATTATCCGAGGGATGACCCCACTCGGCTGCCAGCCAGGTGTCGTTAAAGTCCAGCCATCGAATCATGGCGCCAATGTTGAAGGCGGCCTGCACTGGGTCGAGCTGGTAGTTCGTGCCGGGCACGCGCGCGCCGTTGGGGACGATTGTTCCGGGGACGATGGGTCCGAGCAGCTTGGTGCAGGCTGGGAATTCGAGCGCTTCCAGGCCGCAGCCCAGCGTGTCGATCAGGCAATGCTGCGCAGTGGAGTAGGCAAGCTCACTGTCAATTGTGTAATTCAACGCGTAGTCGGCGATGTCGATTAACACCTGATCCGGCTCGGGACGTTCATTGCTGATGTGCGAGGCCACTTGTGCTCCCTTGGATTGCTGGAGAGACTGGAGACGAAAAGCAACCGCAGGTCCTTCGGCTCCGCTGAAGTACGCTTCGCTCAGGATGACAGTTTTGTGGTAGCTCGTTCTCTGCGGACACAATCAATGTTACGCCCGCTCTTCAATGGGGACGAACCTCAAATTCTCTGGGCCGGTGTAATTCGCGGATGGACGAATGATTTTTCCGTCCTGGCGCTGCTCGATTACGTGCGCCGACCAGCCGGCCGTGCGCGCGATGACGAACAGCGGCGTAAATAGATCGATGGGAATCCCCATTTGGTGATAAGCCACGGCCGAGTACCAGTCGAGGTTGGGGAACATGCGTTTGGCGTCCATCATCACGCTCTCGATCCGTTCCGCAACCGAGTAGAGCAGGGTGTCGCTCGCGGCCACAGCCAACTCTCGCGCGATCTCTTTCACGATGTCGCTGCGGGGGTCGCTGATGGTGTAGACCGGATGGCCGAAGCCTATGATCACTTCTCGCTCGACTACGCGGCGGCGAATGTCGGCTTCTGCTGCATCGGGACCGCTGTAACGCTTTTGAATCTCCAGCGCAACTTCGTTGGCTCCGCCGTGCTTGGGGCCTTTGAGCGCGCCAATCGCTCCTGTAACGCATGAGTAGAGATCCGATCCGGTCCCGGCAATCACACGCGCGGTGAACGTTGATGCGTTGAACTCGTGCTCCGCATAGAGAATCAGCGAGATCTGCATGGCACGTGTCCAGTCCGCGCTGGGAACCTTACCGTGCAGCAGATGGAGAAAATGCGCGGCGATAGAGTCGTCGTTGGTTTCGACGTCGATGCGCTTTCCGTTGCGCGCGTAGTGATGCCAATAGAGCAGCATCGACGATTGCGAAGCGAGCAGCCTGTCGGCAATCGCGCGTGCGCCCTCGTCGTCGTGCGCCGCGCCTTCCGGTTCGATGCAGCCGAGCACAGAGACCCCGGAGCGCAGCACGTCCATGGGATGCGTTGAAGGCGGCAGCAGTTCCAGCGCCTGCTTCACCGCCGCGGGAAGGCTGCGCAGCGGCTTCAGGCTTGCCTTGTAGGCGGCCAGTTCTGTTGCAGTTGGCAGCTTGCCGTGCACAAGCAGATGGGCTACCTCTTCATACTCGCAATGCGCGGCCAGGTCCTTGATGTCGTAGCCGCGATAGTGCAGGTCGTTGCCTGTATGGCCGACAGTGCAGAGCGCAGTGTTCCCCGCGGGCGTGCCGGAAAGCGCTACCGACTTTTTGGGTTTGAACGCGGGGGCCTGACTGACTTCAGTCTCACTCATCCTCAACCTCCAAGCCATCAGGCCGGCTCACTCTTTGCCCTTGGCAAACAATTCATCGAGCTTCTCTTCATACGCGTGATAGTCCAGATACTTGTAGAGGTCGGCGCGTGATTGCATCAGCGGAACTACGCTCTTCTGCGTGCCTTCGGCGCGGATGGCCTCGTAGACCTTTAGCGCGGCGGCGTTCATGGCGCGGTAAGCGGCGCAGCAGTAGAGGATGATGTCGACGCCGGCGCTGCCGAGTTCTTCGCGCGTGAACAGAGGAGTCTGGCCGAACTCGGTGATGTTGGCGAGAATGGGCACGCCGACTGCCTTGCGGAACTTTGAGTACTGCTCCAGCTCCGTCACCGCTTCAGCGAAGATCATGTCCGCACCTGCCGCCACGTACGCCTGGGCTCGCTCGATGGCCGGGGCCAGCCCTTCATTGGCTAGCGCATCGGTGCGGGCCATCAGAACAAAATTCTCGTCTGTTCGCGCATCGACGGCAGCCTTGATTCGATCGACCATTTCGGTGGCGGGAACTAACTCCTTGCCGGGACGATGGCCGCAGCGCTTGGCTCCGACCTGGTCTTCGATGTGTACGGCGGCCGCGCCTGCTTTGATCATCGAGCGGATGGTCCGCGCAATGTTGAAGGCGCCGCCCCAGCCGGTATCGATATCGACCAGGAGTGGCAGGGCGGAGGCGTCGGTAATGCGGCGCACGTCGGTCAGCACGTCGTCCATGGTGCTGATGCCGAGGTCGGGCATTCCAAGCGAGTTGGCCGCCACCCCTCCGCCGGAGAGATAAAGCGCCTTGAATCCGGTCGCTTCGGCCAGCCGCGCGGTATAGGCGTTAATGGCTCCGGCCACCTGAAGCGGCTTTTCTTCCCGCAGCGCAGCGCGGAATCTCTCGCCAGCCGATAATCCATCGTGTCTCTGCTGCATGCAATGCCTTGCGCCGCATCATAACAGCATCATCGACCTCGAATCCCGGCTCCGGTTTCCCCAACCCACCCGTGCGGTGCGACAATCATCCGGTTGGCCCTGTCCAAGCCCGTAGTGGACTTCGCCCCAAGGAGACACATCGCTATGAAACGACTTCTCGTCTGTACCGGCCTGCTGATCGCCGCTGCCACTCTGTCTGCCCAGACTCCCGCGCCCAAGCCTCCACCGGCAAGCCCGCCGGCTAAGGCCTCGGCATCCATCGGCGGCAACGCCATCACCATTACCTACAGTTCGCCGGGCGTGAAGGGCCGCGAAGGGCATCTTTTCGGCAAGGATGGCCAGATCGGCAAGGACCCCACCTACCCGGTGTGGCGCGCGGGGGCAAACAACGCCACTGCGCTGCACACGGATGGCGATATCCACATTGGCGACCTGGCAGTGCCCAAGGGCGACTACACGCTCTATGTCGATGTCACCGACCCGGATAACTGGGTGCTGGTCGTGAACAAGCAGACCGGCCAATGGGGCACAAAGTACGACAAAGCACAGGATCTGGGACGGGTGAAGATGACCATGTCCGCGCCACCCGCGATGCTTGAGAACCTGAAATACACGCTGGTGGATAACGGCGGCGGCAAAGGGTCGCTGACGCTGGCCTGGGAGAACAAGGGCGGCTCGGTGGCCATCAGCGGCGAATAACCGGCAGCATTGGGCAAATTCGGCGGCCCGAGGCGGCATTTTGAAGCGAATTTCTACCCTGCCGATACAATAGGCATAGTGGATGATTTTTGTCCGGAGGGATTTGCGCCTTGCCCCTGTATGCCTATCGCTGTACCCAGTGCGGCCATCGCTTTGAAAAGATACAGAACTTTTCGGCTGACCAAGAGACGGAGTGCCCGCAGTGCCACGGGCTGCTGGAACGTCCGCTGACGGCACCCCGGCTGCATTTCAAGGGGGCCGGCTGGTACATCAATGACTACGCGCCCAAGAGCAGCGAGTCGGCCTCGGAAGCTGCGCCGGCGGATGCAAAGGCCCCGGCGGCGAAGACCGAAGGCTCTACCCCTGCCGCAGATTCCACGGCCGCCGCGGCACCGGCCGCGGCGCCTTCCGGCTCGTCCACTTCCAGCTCTTCCTCTGCAAGCTCATCCACGCCGAGTTCGACTTCCTGAAGTCTAGAGAATCCCTTCCTGGCTCAGCTTCGCGGCAATCACATCAGTGTATTTGTTCCCCGAACCGGTGTTGAAGAGCACTACGCGATCCTCCGGCCTCAGGAATCCTGTGGCCAGCAGATGATCGTAAGCGGCCGTTGCCGCAGCGCCCTCGGGGGAGAGCAGCAAGCCTTCGTGGCGGGCCCAATCTTTGAGCGAGGCAAAGATCTGGTCGTCGGTGAGGGCGAGCGCAGTGCCCCCGGATGCGCGCACAATCTCCAGAATCAGCGCGTCTCCGTAAGGTTTGGGCACGCGCAGTCCGGCGGCGAAAGTGTGCGCGTCCTGCCACATGCTGCTGACCGCCTCTCCCTGCTCAAATGCGCGGACGACCGGTGCGCATCCAGCAGCCTGAATGGCAATCATCTTTGGCCGCTTGCCCGTCACCCAGCCCAACTGCTCCAGCTCTTCGAAAGCCTTCCACATGCCAATCATCCCTACGCCGCCGCCGGTGGGATAAAAGACCGCGTCTGGATACTCCCATCCCAGCTGCTCCACCAACTCATAGCCCATGGTCTTCTTGCCTTCCACGCGAAACGGCTCCTTGAGCGTAGAGATGTCGAACCAGCCCTCGGCCTGCTTGCGCTCCGCAACCATCCGCCCGCAATCCGAAATGAGGCCGTCAACTAGAGTGAGATGAGCGCCGTAGGCGATACACTCCACTTGGTTCGCGAGAGGTACGTCTTTGGGCATGAAGATGTGCGCCTCGATTCCCGCCGCCGCCGCATAGGCTGCCAGCGCACTGCCCGCGTTGCCGGCGGAGGGTGCAGCCAGCTTTGTTATCCCATAGTGGCGCGCCATGGTCACGGCCAGCGCCAGGCCGCGCGCTTTGAAGGTGCCGGTGGGGTTGGCGCCCTCTTCCTTGAGCCATACGCTGGGATTGCGCCGGCTCCGCAGCAAGGGCGTCCAGCCTTCGCCCAGGGTCACCGGGTCGACGTCGGGCAGCACTTGCTTGTATCGGCCCATCCCGCTCCAGCGGGCGTCGTCGGGGCTTTTGCCGATCAGCGCGCGCTGCTCCAGGCCGGCCGCGGCGGATAGATCGTAGCGAACGTAGAGCGGGCCGGCGCAGCTTGTGCAGACCGTCTGCGGCGTGGACGCATCCAGATGCAAGTGGCATCGCGAGCAATCGAGAAAAGCAATGTTGGGCATGGCCATAGGATAATGGAGTCCTCGCACGCGCAAGGCCCATCGATGACCGTGGACGACCCGCACACCGCCGCCAAACCCGCACGCACGCTGGCCGCCGCCCTCGCCGTCGCGGCCATCCTGCTGCTTGCCGCGGGGCTTGTTGCCGGCCTGCTGCACGCTCCCATCGCGCTAGGCTTGGGTCTGCGCTGCGCGGGCATCGTGCTCCTGATACCGTTCGCGCTGCGCAGGCGCTCGCTGCTTGTGTGGACATTCCTGGCCATGCTTGCCGGCGCGGAACTGGGCGTGGCTGCGCCTCGCATCGCCAGTCAGACCCACTTCCTAGGCGAAATCTTTTTGCGCCTCATTCGCATGATCGTTGCTCCGCTGATTTTTGGCGGCATCGTCACTGGCATTGCAGGCCACAACGAACTGCGCGGCGTGGGCCGTGTCGCGCTCAAGTCACTCATCTTTTTTGAGGTTGTCACAACCTTTGGCCTCATTCTCGGCGCAGTAGCCATCGACCTAACCCAGGCCGGCGCAGGCGTCACGCTGCCGGCGGCGGTTGATGCGGTTGCGGCGGTTGCACATGCGCAGGGTTGGCAGCAGATTCTGCTCAATATTTTTCCTGAGAATATTGCCAAGGCCGTGGCCGAAAATCAAATTCTTCAAGTCGCCGTCTTTGCGCTGCTGTTCGGCGCGGCGCTGGCTACCCTGCCCGAAGCAAAGCGCGCGCCGCTGGTCAGCGTGCTGCAATCGCTCACCGATACCATGTTTCGCCTCACGAAGATCATCATGGTTGTTGCGCCAGTGGCCGCGGGAGCGGCGCTGGCTTACACCGTGGGCAGCATGGGACTGGCCACACTGTTGCCTCTGGGCAAGCTGCTGGTCACTTGCTACGTGGCGCTGGGCGTGTTTTTGCTGGTGCTGGCGCTGATTCTCGTGTTCGCGCGCATCCCCATCGGCCGCTTTGCCGCCGCGGTTGCCGAACCGGCCGCGCTGGGATTTGCAACCACGTCGTCTGAAGCCGCACTGCCGCTGGCGATGGAACGCATGGAAGAGTTCGGCGTGCCGCGGTGGATTGTGTCGTTCGTCATCCCCACCGGCTACAGCTTCAACATGACCGGGTCGAGCATTTATCTCTCCATGGCCGCGTTGTTCGCCGCGCAGGCTGCTGGGCTTCATCTCTCCGTCGCGCAGCAGGTCGTCCTTCTGGCCACGCTGATGCTCACCAGCAAGGGCATCGCTGGCGTTCCCCGAGCCACCCTCGTGATCCTGATGGCCGCGGCAAGTTCTTTCCAGATTCCCGCCTCAGCCGTGCTGATGCTGCTTGGAGTGGATACGCTGATGGACATGGGGCGGACGGCGATGAACGTGATTGGCAATTGTATGGCGGCGGCTGTGGTGGCGCGGTGGGAAGGCGAACTTAGGCCTGCCGACGGCTAAGATAGTTTCTGGACATGCCTCTGCTCGATCCCATCCCGTCGCCGGTGGAACACGCGGACTTTGCTGCGCTCGAATGGGAGCCGCTGCTGGCACTCGTCGCTGGTTTTGCGGTATCTCCCGTGGGGCGACAGGCGATTCTCGATTTGCGGCCGTCTACCGATGAAAGTTGGATCGCGCGGCAGCACCTGCTGACCGCAGAGTTGCGATTGGTGCTGGCCGAACAGGTTTCGATTCCTTGCGGAGGGCTGTTTGATCCAACACAACTGGCAGCCAAGGCGCAGATTGCCGGCGCAGCGCTTGAAGCAACTGAGTTGCAGGCAGTGGCCAGACTAGCGAACGACGTTGCCGCGTGGCAGGCGCTGCTGAAGGAGCCGCCGGCGCGGATCGCGGGCAAGCTGCCAGGTCTTTCCGAGCTCTCAGCCGCGTTGACCACCAGCCTGCGTCCGTTGGCGGAGTCGATCGAGCGCACCATTCAGCCCGACGGTTCGCTGGCCGACAATGCATCGCCTGAGTTGAACCGCATTCGTCGCGAGCAGGAGCGACAGCGGCGCGTAATCGAGGAGTCGCTGCGCTCGGCGCTGCGCAAACTCTCCAGTGACGGAGCGACGCAGGAAGACCTGATCACTATCCGCGGCGACCGATTCGTAATTCCGGTGCGCGCGGAGCTCAAGCGACGAATCTCAGGCGTAGTTCACGGCGCCAGCTCTTCGGGGCAGACAGTCTATGTGGAGCCTCTCGAAACCATCGAGCAGAACAACGAGCTGGTGCGGTTGATTGAGGAAGAGCAGGCGGAGATTCACCGCATCTTTGTCGCGCTGACGCGGCAGGTGGGCACTTATGCGCTCGGGCTCGTGGCAGGCGCTCGGGTGCTGGCGCTGGTGGACAGCCTGCAAGCGCGCGCGCGTTTCGCCCGCGACTACGAATGTGTTGCGCCGGCCATCACGCCGGATAGACTCGCGCTCGAAGGCGCGCGGCATCCGCTGCTGGAAAAGCGTCTGCGCGCATCCGGCGCACAACCCAATGCCGGGGCCCCTGCGGACAGGCCTTCGTCCGTGGGGTGGAATACGGCAGTAGTTCCGCTCACGCTCGAGCTCACAGCCACGGCCCGGCAGATCATCATCAGTGGCCCCAACACCGGCGGCAAAACCGTTACTCTCAAGACCACGGCCCTGCTGGCAATGATGGCGCAAGCCGGCCTGCCCGTGCCCGCCGCGGCGGCCAGCTTTCCTGTTTTCACTTCATTTCTGGCCGACATTGGAGACGCGCAATCTATCGAAGCCGCGCTCTCCACGTTCTCGGCGCACATTACCAACCTCGACCGGCTGTCGCGGCTGGCCGGGCCGCACGCCCTCGTCCTGCTCGACGAGCTCGGCTCCTCCACCGATCCCGAGGAAGGCTCGGCGCTTGCCGTAGCTATTGCCAGCTACTTCCTTACCGTGGGCGCGTGGTCGCTTATCTCCACCCATCACACGTCGCTCAAGGTTTACGCAGCCAACACGCCGGGGGTGTTGAATGCAGCGGCCGGCGTGGACGAAGTGACCCTCGCGCCCAATTACCAGCTGCGGCTCGGCGTTCCCGGTGCGTCGGCTGGAATTCAGACAGCGGAGCGGCTGGGCCTCAACGCGGAAATCATTGCGGCGGCGCGTGCCAGACTCGGATCGCAGCAAGTGGACATCGCGCGCTTCCTCGACAAGCTGCATAACGAGGTGACGCAGCTTGAGGCCGAGCGCAAGCTGGCGCGCGAGGAGCAATATGCGTTGAACCAGGCAAGAGCGAGACTCGCTCGCGAAGGCGATGTGGAATTGCGCAACCGGACACGCGAGTTGGAAGCGAAGCTGGCTTCGCTGCTCAAGGACTTCGAGTTCCAAATGCGGGAAACGGTGCGGGCGATTGAAGATCGCGCCGCGCAACAGAAGCTGTCGAAGGAAGCGGAGCGCCGCATCACGCGCCTGCGCCGCGAATTTCAGGAAAGCTTCAACCAGACGGTCGTGGCGCATCGCACCGGGGCAGATCAGGGCGACGCCAACGCGCAGCCACATGTGCTCAAACACATCGCGCCGGGTGACCAGGTGCGGATCAAATCGATGAACAGGATCGCGGTGGTACAGCGCGAAGTTGAGAAAGATCTCTTTGAAGTCGCCTTAGGTCCCATCAAGATGCGCGTCAAGCGCGATGAGCTCACCGAACCGCAAACCTCCGGCGAGGCTTCGTCCGGAGCAAAGGCTGACCCACTCGCCGCCGCGCGCAAGCAGAAGAACGTCCACGTCACCGTGACCAGCGCCAACACCGACGACATGCGCATGGAGATCAATCTCATCGGCCGCACCGTGGACGAAGCCACCGGCGAGTTGGAGAAGTACCTTGATCGAGCGTTTCTTGCCGGGCTGCCCCGCATCCGCGTGATTCACGGGCACGGCGCAGGAATTCTGCGGCGCGGGGTGCGGGAGTTTCTGAAGGGGCATCCGCATGTTGCGACGATTGCCGAAGCGCCGCAGAATGAGGGCGGGCAGGGGGCTACGCTGGTGGAGCTTAGGCAGTAGTTGCAAAATAGCTACGAAGTAGCTACAATTGGAACACGTCGGTACGCCACGGATTGACGTCGAGGAAGAAATCGTGGGCGGTCGTTGCGAATATTCTCGCAAGACTATGGTTGGGCCAATGGTAGGGCAAGCGCTGGGGAATCCGTCCGATAGGAAACGTATCGCGACGAACCATTAGCATCCAACCATGCTCCTGTAGGGGCGAGAAGAGACGTACGATGGATAATTTTGATTGGGACGATTCAAACATCGGTCACCTCGCTGAGCATGGTGTCGCGCCGGAAGAAGCCGAGCAAGTAATCCAAAATCGGCAAGTGGACCTCGAATCCGAGCTTCGCAATGGTGAAGAGCGGATCGCGCACATCGGCGAAACGGATGCCGGGAAAATTCTGATTGTGGTTTCGACATTGCACAACATGAAGCTTCGCGTCGTTACAGCGTGCCAGCAAACAAGAACTATCGACGATACTTCTTATCACTGAAGAGGAATGGCAATGTTGGAAGAACTCAAGCAGATGAGCTTCGCCAGTGAGGCCGAGGAAGCCGCATGGTGGAAATCGCACGAGGATGAGCTACTCGAAGAATTCAAAAAAGCCACTGCCGAAGGGCGGGTTGGCATCGGCACAGTTGCTAAGCGCGCCGCGCTGGCCTCGACCACTATTCGCCTCGACCCGGACGATATCGCAAAGGCGCGCGTGCAGGCGGCGGAGCGCGGGCTGCGCTACCAGACTTATTTGAAAATGATTATCCATGAGGCGCTTCGCAACGCGGAGTCGAGCCGTGCATCCGCGAAATCCTGAGCCGTCATCCACAATGACATTTCAGTGACAACTCCCACATCCTGATCGGGTAGAATCGCAGATAGCTTTTTGGGGAGGTCCCGATGCGGAAATTGATTTTGACTCTGATGATGTGTGTGGCTTGCGCCAGCTTGGCGGCGCAGTCGAAGAGCATTTACGACTTTACGATGAAATCGATCGATGGGCAGCAGGTTAGCCTGGGCAGTTACAGCGGCAAGGTTGTGCTGCTGGTGAATGTGGCTAGCAAGTGCGGGTTCACGCCGCAGTACGCGGGCCTCGAGGCACTCTACACCAAGTACAAGGACAAGGGGCTGGTAATCGTCGGCATCCCGGCCAACAACTTCATGTCACAGGAACCGGGCACCGATGCGGAGATCAAGACGTTCTGCACGAATAAGTACAACGTGACTTTTCCGATGATGTCCAAGATCTCGGTAAAGGGAGACGATAAGACGCCCCTCTATGTGTTCCTGACCGGCAAAGACACCGACCCTCAGTTCGGTGGCGACATCAAGTGGAATTTCACCAAGTTTCTGTTCGATCGCAGCGGCAAGCCGGTTGCGCGGTTCGAGCCGAACGTGACTCCGGACTCGCCGCAGGTGACAGCGGCGATTGAAGCGGCGCTGGGATCGTAGTTCGCGAGCGACATTGAGAGTCGTGGTCTCCCATCCTTGCGCGGAAAGACGCGTAAGGATGGGGCACCCAGGATCCTGCTGGACCAAGCAGTCCCCGCCATTACATCGATGCCATCGACGATTCGTTAGTCGTGGTGTGGCATGCGGCGGGCTTAGCTTTATCCTTGGCCGCCGTGGTTGGGCTTGCGACGCCACCGCTCGCCACGGGAGCGCTCTTCATCTCATGAAGCAGCTTGACCAGGCGCGCGAAGGCTTGCTCGCGAGCCGTCTTGTTGCCTGGAACCGTGTCGCTGGGATCTTCTCCGGCGCGCATGAATCCATGGCCTGCGCCATCGTACGTGATCGGCTCGTATTGCTTTCCCGCTGCCTTCATGGCTGCAATCGTGGCGGGGAGTGTAGCTCCAATGCGGGCGTCATTGCCCGCGTAGAACCCATACACCGGAGCAGTAACGGTGGACACATCCGCAGGGCCGGGACCGTAGAAGACGAATGCCGCTGAAAGGTCTTTCCGGTGGGCTGCGAAGGCGAAGGATTTGCCGCCGCCCCAGCAGAATCCTGCGACGGCGATCTTGCCGTTGGCCGCGGCCAGATGCTTGCCGTAGTCGGCTGCGGCATCCAGATCGGCATTGACCACGTCTGGGTCAAGCGCCATGACGGCCTTGATGGTTGCATCCTGCGAGGGAAACTCGCTGGAGCCGCCGCCGTTCGGGCCGAAGCCCGTGAGCAGGTCGGGAGCAACGACGATGAAGCCCTGGCCGGCGAGTTCGTCGGACATCTCCTTGGCCCAATCGCTGAGGCCGAAGATCTCGTGAATGAGAATCACGACGGGAGCCTTGGCTTTGATCTCCGGGTAAACCACTAATGCCTGCACCGTGCGGCTGCCGTGTTTGAGCGAGACATATTCACGATGGCGCGGGGAAGCTTCGAGGCGGGTCTTGGCCCAGTCCTGGGCGTGAAGGCAAACCAAGGCCGGCAAGAGGAACAGAAGGACGGCGATGAGTCTGGGGAAGGGTAGCGTCGTCAATTTCATGGCGACAAGTCTAGCCTTGGTCCAGATCAGGTTGCAAGCGTTCTTTTCAATCATGCCGCTGATTTGTTTTTGCGATTTTGCTCAGTTATTCTCCGAGCGCTAAGGCAGAAGAAGCCGGAAAGTCTGGTTCCGGCTTCCTGCATTCGGCGTAGCCTGTTACGCCATTGCTTCGCGACCCATCGGCTCAAAGTGCAACTGGTTCGATTTGCGATCCACGTCGATGCGCACGTGCGAGCCGTGCAGCACTTCGCCGTTGAGGATCTTGATGGCCAGCGGGTCCTGGACCATGCGCTGCAAGGCCCTCTTCAGCGGACGCGCCCCGTAAGCAGCATCCGATCCTGAAGCCAGAATCAGTTGCCGGGCGGGCTCGGTGAGCTCGATGGAAATCTGCCGGTCTTCGAGCAGCTTGCGCACTTCGTTCAGCCGCAGTTCCAGAATCTGGCTCATCTGCGCATGGCCTAGCGGGCGGAAAATCACCATGTCGTCGACGCGGTTCAGAAATTCCGGGCGGAAATGCTCGCGCAATACGCGCATCACGGACTCGCGCGCCATGTCGAAGTCGTGCTCGGTTTTGAGCGCATCTCCGAGCAGCAGGCTCGCGCCCAGGTTCGACGTCATGATCAGCACCGTATTCTTGAAATCAATCGTGCGGCCCTTCGCGTCGGTCAGCCGCCCATCGTCCATTACCTGCAACAGAATGTTGAACACATCCGGATGCGCCTTCTCGATCTCGTCGAAGAGAATCACCGAATAGGGACGGCGATGCACGGCCTCAGTCAACTGGCCGCCCTCGTCGTAGCCAACATAGCCCGGCGGCGCGCCAATCAGCCGCGCCACGGCGTGCTTCTCCATGTACTCGCTCATGTCGATGCGAATCATGGATTGCTCATCGTCGAAGAGAAACTCGGCCAGCGCGCGCGCGGTCTCGGTTTTTCCCACGCCTGTGGGTCCGAGAAAAATGAAGCTGCCGATCGGCCGTTTTGGATCGCTCAATCCTGCACGCGAACGCCTGATCGCATTCGCCACGATGGCCAGCGCAGCGTCCTGGCCGACCACGCGCTCGCGCAGGCGCGCCTCCATTTCGACCAGCTTCTTCACTTCGCCTTCGAGCATGCGCGAGACGGGAATGCCCGTCCACTTGCTCACGATGCCGGCGATGTCTTCCTCGTCGACCTCGTCCTTGAGCATGCGCGCCACGCCCGCATTGCCTTCCTGCGCCGCGCTCAACTGCTTCAGTTCCGCTTCCAGCTTGGGCAGCTCGCCGTACTGGATCTGCGCGGCCCGCTCCAGCTGCCCTTTGCGCGTCTGCTCTTCAGCTTCAAGGCGTAGTGCGTCAATTCTCTTTTTCACATCGGTGATGTGGCTGCTCGCCTCGCGCTCTTTTGTCCAGCGCGCCGAAAGAGCTGTAATCTCCTCGTTCAGCTCCGCCACTTCGCGCTCGACTTCATGGCGGCGCTCCACACTGTTCGAGTCCGTCTCGCGCTTCAGTGCCTCGCGCTCGATCTCAAGAGATGTCTTCTCGCGCTCTCGCTGATCGATAACAGTGGGCTTGGAGCCTTTCTGGATGGCGAGCGAAGCCGCGGCCTCGTCCACCAGGTCGATGGCCTTGTCGGGCAGGAACCGGTCGCTGATGTAACGGTGCGAGAGCACGGCTGCGGCAACAATCGCGGAGTCCTTGATGCGTACGTCATGGTGCGCCTCGTATCGATCCTTCAGGCCGCGCAGAATGGCAATGGTGTCTTCGACGTTGGGCTCGCCCACGTAAACAATCTGGAAGCGGCGCTCGAGGGCCGCATCCTTCTCAATGTATTTGCGATACTCGTTCAGCGTGGTTGCGCCGATGGCCCGCAGCTCGCCCCTCGCCAGTGCCGGCTTCAACATGTTGCTGGCGTCGATGGCTCCCTCAGCCGCGCCCGCGCCCACCAGCGTGTGCAACTCATCGATGAACAGCACGATCTGGCCGTTCGACTCTTCGATTTCCTTGAGCACGGCCTTGAGACGGTCTTCGAACTCGCCGCGATACTTGGCGCCGGCCAGCATGGAGCCTAGATCGAGCGAGATCACCCGCTTGTCGCGAAGGCTCTCGGGCACGTCGCCGGAGACAATGCGCCGCGCGAGGCCTTCCACAATGGCTGTCTTGCCCACGCCGGGCTCGCCGATCAGAACTGGATTGTTTTTGGTGCGGCGGCTCAGCACCTGGATTACGCGGCGAATCTCTTCGTCGCGGCCGATCACCGGGTCAAGCTTGCCGCGCCGAGCCAGGTCGTTGAGGTCCTTGGCGTACTTCTCCAATGCCTGAAACTTGCCCTCGGGATTCTGGTCAGTGACGCGCTGCGAGCCGCGCACTGCGGTCAGCGCCTGCAGAATGGCCTCATGCGTCGCGCCCAGAGCAAGCAGTGCATCGCGCGCCGGGTCGCCCTTCACATGAGCTACACCCAGCAGCAGATGTTCTGTCGAGACGTATTCATCCTTGAAGTTGGCCGCCTCGCGGAAGGCCTGCTCCAGGGCTTTGTTGAGCGCCTGGCTCAGCCCCGGCTGGCTGGCAGAACCTGCCACCCGAGGCAGTTTCTCCTCGATCTGGTGCAGGTCGTGCTCCAGCCGTTCGATGGGGACACCAATCTTGCCCAGCACCGAAGGGATGACTCCCTCGCGGTCCTCGATGAGCGCCAGCAACAGGTGCACCGGCTGGACTTCGGGATTTCCGAGTTCCGCGCCGCGCGCCTGCGCCTGCTGCATTGCCTGCTGCGATTTGACGGTGAATTTGTCCCAACGGATTGCCATGGTTCCCTCAGTTTTCAGCGATCAGTGATCAGTGGTCAATTGTTTCGATGCGCGCAGTCGGCCTAGGATGCCGGTTGCACAAGCTCAGCCATCAGTATTGTGTATGAGCAAAGCGGCCGGAGGAAAGCGCTGCTCCCATCCGGCCGCAGAAAACTGGCCACTGAAAACTGATCACTGACGACTGGCTCTTACCGCACGCCAGCCAACTCCGGCTCTTCGACTTTTTCCCCGGCTTCTACTTTCTTCGCCTCGCCGACGTTGATCTTGATCTGCTTGGGCTGGGCTTCGGGCTTCTTGCTCAGCTCCAGCTTCAGCACGCCGGCGTTGTAGCTCGCCTGCGCGCTGTCAGTATCGACAGTGGAAGGCAGCGTGAAGGCGCGGAAAAAGCTGCCGTAGCGCCGCTCAATGCGATGGAAGTTCTGTTCCTTCTCTTCCGCTTCGAACTTGCGCTCGCCCTTGACCGTCAGCGTGTGGTTTTCCACGCGGATGTCCAAGTTCTTCTCGTCGACGCCTGGAACCTCGAGCTTCAAAACGACCTTTTGCGCGTCCTCATAGATATCGACAGCCGGCGCAAAGCTAGTCGCGGCATCGGCTTCCTGTCCGTCGTTCAAAACGCGAAGCAAAAAGTTGACGCGATTCTGCGATCCTATGGCTCCCCGGAAGGGGTCCCAACGGGTGATTGTCATAATTATCTTTCCTCCAGATGGATTCTCGATGTGCGATGGGGCCGGACGATGAGTCTCGGCCACCTAAGGCGTTGGATGAAACTGTAGCACAATTGATTCATAAAATATTAGTGCATAACACTCATATTTAGATATTCTTCCATGATGGTCATAAATCTAATAATTTCAACGGCTTGGTGATCAAGACGCCAATGCGGCGGCGTGCCGGACCGTTTTGGAACCCGGCAGCAAAAGGGAATTGGCCTCGATCTTCGGCCCGGTTGTGTGTTACCAGAGCCGCTGCCAAGTCCATAGAATTGCCCTTATGCAGTTCCTGGTCCTGCTCGGCATCCATTCGCAATCCATTCAGCGGGAGGTGCTGAACGCGGAACTTGTCGGGCGCGAAATCCAGGCGGTCAAAGACCTGGCGAAGTCGGGCACCGTGCGCCACGCATGGAAACGCCAGGATTGCCACTGTATTGCCCTGCTGGTCGATGCACAAAGCGAGCAGGATTGCCGCGCCTTGCTGGTCGGGCTGCCATTTAGCCAAGCCGGAATCCTCGACATTCAGCTGCTCGCGTCTGTAGAGCCATTCAGCGAGGTCTATTCCGATTCGTCGGTAGATTGAAACAATCGGCATGACCTGATTAGCCGAGGAACGCAGCTTCTCTTGCAGCCGATTATCCGGCGGGATTAACGCAGATTTTGATTCTTTTCGTTAAGAAGGGAATGACTTCCTGGAACCGAGCTGATGGGGTTCTCCTAAGAGCATTTCCCTTCGCCGCTCGCCGAGACGGGGGCGTAAATCTCGGGAAACGCCCGCCTGAGATCCGATACCAGCGCGGCATGCTGCGGCGTTCCGATGGACGGAAACGTTGCCGTCTGGAACTGCACCGCTCGGGTGCTCATGCCAGCCTCGGTCTGCTCGAAGGCAAGGTTGTGTGAAGGCTTTCCGGATTGATTGGTCTTTCTCGACGTCATGTTCAGCGTATCTCCTCGTAGGTCTGAACACGACCCTGCCACGATTGTTGCGCGGCATATATGAGAGGCAGCACTTTGTGTTCCCCAGGCGATTCAGAGGTGCCCTGGAATCAACTCAATCGTCCCTCCGGCTTCCATCCATCACGTCTCCCTGCTTTTACGAGAAGGCCCGTGGATGAACTATCCCGCTACAATCGGAGTTGGATGACCCCGCTCTACAACCTTCTCCATTCCATTGATTGGCATTGGCTTTGGCTCGCCGTGGCTGCTTTTCTGGCCGGGGTGCTCAACGCTGTGGCCGGCGGCGGCAGCTTTCTGCTGTTCCCGGCCATGCTGGGGATGAAGATGCTGCCCGTTCAGGCCAACGCCACCAATACCGTGGCGCTGTGGCCGGGGCAGCTCACGTCCATAGCAGCGTACCGGGAAGACATCCGCAAGAACCGGCGCCTCGCCTGGCCCATGGGCCTGGCCGGTTTGCTGGGAGGCACGGCAGGCGCGCTGGTGCTGCTCAATACGCCGCAGACGACGTTTCTGCACCTGGTGCCGTGGCTGCTGCTGATCGCGGCCAGCATCTTTGCTGCTACCGGACCGGTGATGCGCTGGCAGGTTCGCCGCAAGGCCGCTACCGAAGCGGTTGCCCACCCGCCAAAGCTGCTGCTGGTCTTCGTTTCCACGATCGTGGTGTGCTTTTACATTGGATACTTCGGCGCGGGCGCTGGGTTTCTGATCATCACGCTGCTTTCGCTGTTCGGCTTTCAGGACCTGCATGAGATCAATGCGCTGAAAGTGGTCTCAACCACCATGGCCAACGGAGTCGCGTTTCTGATCTTCGTCATAGGACGGCAGGTGGAGTGGCATTATTGCCTGCTGGCCATGGTGACCTGCGCTGTGGGCGGATACAGCTCCGCCCGCTTCGCCCGCAAAGTACCTCAGCCGTTTCTGCGCGGAATAGTTGTGTGCATCGGCCTGGGGATGGCGGCGTGGTTCTTCTGGAAAAATCCGTAAAGCGGGAACTGAGAGTGATTTCCGGGCGCGGCTGCGCATGGAATCGATAGCCAAGAATTCACTGTGGAAGGGTTTGAATCAGCCTGCCCGGAGAGGCTCCCGCCGTGTGAAACTCGTACATGTCTCCACGGTAAAGGGTCTTTTCCCACCAGGCCGGTCTTGGCCCCGAATAAACGATGGCGGAAACCAGAAAGCCCGGCGACCCGCTGCGCACTTGAAGGAGCTTGGCGTCCTGCCCCGTCAGCTTCACCGCTCGAATCGTCTGGTTCGTCTCTGAGATTGTGAGCCCATACTTTTCTTGGCAAAGAGCGAAGAACGATCCGCGCAATTCGCTCCGCGTGATTCCGGAAAAAATATTGGTAGACACCCAACGCCGGTCCAGAACAACCGGCTCACGGTCTGCAAGCCGCAAACGGGTGATGGCGAAAAGTTCCTGATTCCATACCTGCAACTTTGCCTCAACCTCAGCGCCCGCTGCGGACGCGGGAATCCGCTTGAATTCAAGCACGCGTGTGGTCGGAGTCTTTCCCGCATCTTTCACTTTCTGCGTAAAACTCACAGGAGTTGTAATGTCATAATCCAGCGATGGCGAGCAGACAAACGTGCCTACACCTTTTCTGAATTGAAGGAGCCCCTCTGAAACCATTCCGCCAAGAACCTTGTTGGCCGTCGGCCGGCTAACCTGGAAACGCTCGGCAATTTGTCTTTCCGTAAGGAACCGGTCCCCATGCGCGAACTCGCCAGTCTTTAGCAGCGCGCGAAGAATATCGTTAATCTGCTGGTACATGGGCTCGCGCACCAGCCGTTTTGCGTCGGTAAACATCATGCTCAATCACCTCCTGGATTCGTCGCTTTGGATCCGTCGCTGCTGAAAGAGCAGCGCCGGAATTGTCCGGGATCTGCAGACTCGCTTTTGTGAACCGAGGTACAGTGGCCTAGCCACCATATCACGCCGATTTGCCCGATGTAAATCCGGAGATGCGTTCCATTGCCGTCCAGGGTGGAATCGTCTCTCATTCTCTAATGTGTTCATATATGGAATGAATTCCGAAAATAGAAGCCGAATGGAGCCTGTGCGGTGTCGGGCTTTGTGCCTCTGCCTGGGTTCCAGAGACATGCAGAATTCTGGACGAGCAGGCTATACGGCGACAGCAATAAGTAAATAAACATTTTATTTTCATATATTTAAAATCTAATCGTCGACAGCCCAAGACTGCCGGGATTCCTGCAACTCACGCTGCAAAGATTTCCCTTGACATCATTTATCGATGTGGAATAAGTTCGTGACCATTGAAATTCACATATGAAATTAATTCATTTGTGAATTCACTCGTTGAATCTGACAGCATTTCAGCAGCTTTTTGGGGAGGACTTTGATGTCGAAGCATGCACTCACTTCATTCCGATGGCTTGCGCTCGCGGCCCTGCTCTGCTTTTCGCTCCCGTGCCACGCGCAGTTCGGCAGTAATGTACAAGGGACGGTATCTGATCAGACTGGAGCAGTAATTCCCAATGTCGCCGTTACGCTCCACAACACCGGCACAAGCGTCGATTTGAAAGAGACGACGAATTCCACCGGATTCTACCGCTTCAACGCTGTGCCGCCGGGAGACTATACGGTGGTCGCCTTGCTGGCTGGTTTCAAGACCGCATCCACTTCGGTTACGGTGACGCCAGACGAGACGCGCGGCGTGGATGTCACCTTGATTCCCGCCGGCGCGGGCACTGTAAGCGTCACGGTGAGCGGCGTCGCGGATGCGCTCAATCCTGAAGAGACGCGCGTGCAGGCGACCCTTGCAGCCCAGGAGGTCAGCCAGTTGCCCCTGCCCAATCGCGATGTGCAACTGCTGTTGGCGTTAACCCCCGGAGTGGTGGGGTTCCAGAATGAGACACCTGCGATGGGCTATGGATCTACGATCTTCGCGTCGAACTTCCAGCCCAATTACGTGGCGAATGGAGAAGGCGTCCACAGCAATCTGTTCCTCATCGACGATTTGCCGGTGAGCGATCAAATCACGCAGGGCGCTGCCATGATCCTCCCGAATTCCGACATGATCGCCCAGGTCTCTCTTCAATCGCAAACCTACTCGGTAGAGAATGGCACATCTTCCTCGCTTCAGACCTCGTTCAGCACCAAATCCGGCGGCAATGCTTTTCATGGTGCAATCGACTACAGCTATGCGGGGAAAAACATCGGCGCTGCCGGGCAACCGACTCACGCAGCCGGCATGCCGGTGGTCGAAGTCTCGCCGGAGTTCCATCAGAACCTGCTGCTCGGGTCGCTGGGTGGACCCATCATCAAGGACAAGACATTCTTTTTCGGCTCGGTGGAGAAGCAGAACGCCGGAATCGGCGCAGCCAGCAGCACCAATCCTTATTTCACGCCTGATTTTGCATCGTGGGCGATGACTGCGTTTCCGAACTCGGGTACGGCCTACGGCCTCAATTTCGCGCCTCCCACGCGCGATCAGGGCGGCACAACCAAAACCGCCGGAGACTACGGAATGCCGTGTGGAAGCACGCAGACCGTTCCCGCCACCGCCAGCAGTGATTCACCTCTGACCTACGACATTCCGTGCAGCCAATCGGTCTACACAGTCGGCGCAATTTTCAATCAGTCTCAACCTTTCAACGGAACCCAGTGGAATCTTCGCCTGGACCAAAGCCTTCGCGGCGGCAGCGATCGCGTTTATGTGATGTATGAGCGGATTGACCAGACGCTCGGCGACCTGGCCGAACGGCCCAAGCTCGACTCCGATTCTCCCAGTCAGAACAAGTACTTTTCGGCCAACTATATTCACTTATTTTCTCCACGGCTTCTGAATGAAGCTCACTTCGGAAACCTCCGCGCCATCGAAGGCAACATCCTGGGTGATCCCCGGGCGGCGTCGATTCCTTACTTGCCCATCATGATTGACACGGCCGCTGGCTATCAGTTCACCTTCCCCTTCGGCATTACCCCGTTTGCCTCTCAAACCAACAAGGAACACACCTATGCATTGCGTGACACGGTAAGTTACACACTGCGCAACCACACCATCCGGGGTGGGTATCAGTTCTATCGCGGGGATTATTTCCAGGATTCCAGCGGAATCTTCAGCCGGGCCTTCGTTCCCTTTTATTTCACTGACACGATGTCATTCGTCAGCAACACGGCGCAGGCGGGCTATAGCCTCTACACCATTGGAGGGGACGGCAAATACACGCCGCAGTATTACGGCGCCACTGCGATCTATAACGGCTTGTGGAGTGAGGATTCCTGGAAAGTGCGCTCGAACCTTACTGTGACGGCGGGGATTCGCTACGACAACTTCGGAAACCCTAGCAAGTATGGATCCACCGCGCAGCCGTTTGTTCCGCTGTTCCCGGGGTCTGGTTCCACATTCCAGCAGCAGGCCTGGGATACCTCAACGCACGTCGCAGCTAATGCGTTCACCGAGTCGCAGAACTGGAATTTCATGCCGCGCGTTGGCTTCGCATACACGCCGCTCAAAGCACGAACCCTGCTCGTCCGCGGCGGAATCGGCCTGTATGAAAACGTGATGACGCCGTATCAAATCGCCAACAATCTGCCCACGCAGCCGCCCAACCGCATCAGCTTGTATCAAACCAGTGTGGTGCCCTACGGCGACTTCACGACAACCAGCGCACCCTACGGATACACATACTCGTACCCGACGTACGGCACCGACCCTTTCGGCAACATTTACTCCAATGCGGCTCAGACGCAGGTGTTCTCCGCCAACCTGAACGGCTTTGAGCCCACCACGAAGCCGGAGAAGTATCTCAACTACTCACTCGGCCTGGAGCAACAATTTGCGCATAATACGGTTTTCGGGCTCACCTATTCCGGCAGCGATGGGTTCGATCTGATCTACGGGTCGGCAGGTGCGGGCGGAGGCGGCAATGCCGACTACAACCTGATGCCCAATTCGCCCAAGACGCGGCCTTCGCAGGAGTGGGGCCAGTTGAACTATGGGCGCAACGGGCTATCGAGCAACTGGAACGCAATGATTGTGACCCTGAGGCAGACCTACAAGGGCCTGACCTATCAGGCGAATTACAACTGGGAGAAGGCTCTCCAGTACGCGCCAACGACGAGCGACTCGAACAGCACCGGCACGGGAAATACTTACAGCATCTGGAAGGGCATTTACGATGCAGAGTCCTACCACGGCGTATCTGCGTTCAACGTCGCCAACTCTTTTTCCTTCGGCGGAGTTTACGAGATACCGAAATTCGGAGACAGCAAGTTGCTTAATGAGACGGTTGGCGGGTGGAGAATAGGGTCCATCATCATTGCTCAATCAGGAACGCCCTTTACTGTTGCCCACGAGGGCATTGATTACCAGAACGACGGTTGCGACAACTTCAACGGGACCAGCGGCTGCGCTGGATTCCCCACTTACGGCGGCAGCAAGCGCAAGGGCTTCTCCAAGGGCGAGGTACTTGCCGGAGCGTTCACAAAGAGCCAGTTCACAGATCCTGCAGGGCTGGGAACGGAACCTGTGACCCAGCAGCAGGGCGTCAACAGCTTCCGCAACCTGGGATACGCTTCAGTGAATGCGAGTCTGTCGAAGGGATTCGCTTTCCCGATTCCCAAGGTTGCGGACAGTGCGAAGTTCTTCTTCCGCGCCGAAGCTGTGAACCTGTTGAATCGCACCAACTGGCAGCCCATGGCCAACGATGTCACCGACGGAAACTTTGGCACCGTGACCAGCGCCAACCAGAAGCGTTACCTTCAACTGGGGGGCCGCTTCGAGTTCTAAGCTGCATCTGTGAATCATCAGCCTGCGGCGGGGCGTGAGTTGAACCTCTCGCCCCGCTCACGCGCTGGAGGGTGAATCGGCAGTATTGAACCATCGCAAGAGCTCCATGGAGCCGCAAGGCTCGACAGGCCAGAATGCTTCTGGCTTCAGACATGTGTGGAATGTATATTCTCTTCATACCGCATTAAAGCAGCGCAGCGAATCTTCCGGGTGCCCGGCTGCGGGTGATTCCGGGAAAGGACTTAAGACGGCGATGGTATCCAAGCTCAAGCCGGAGAAGTCTTATCTCGTTCCCGCGGTCTCTAAACTCTTCGACATTCTTGAGCTGTTTGGGCGCGAGAAGAGTTCGCTCTCGCTGGAGCAGATTTACCAAAAAGTCAGAGCGCCCAAAACCACCATCTACCGGATCCTGAAAACCTGTGTACACAGGGGATATGTGGCGCAGGGGCCGGATGGGCTGTATCGTCTGACCAGCCAGCCCAAGAAAATATGCTTTGGCTTCGCCGCGCAGTCGTCGGATATGCCTTTCTCCGAGATCGTAACCAGCAGCCTGAAATCAGCGGCAACTCGAAACGGAGTCGAGCTCCTGGTCCTCGACAACCACTATGACGCGCAGATAGCGGTGCGAAATGCTGAGCGATTCGTCAAGGAAAATGTCGATCTCGTCATCGAGTTTCAAATCGAATACAGCGTGGCCGCGCTTATCTCAGACAAGATGGCCGCGGCCGGCATCCCTCTGGTTGCTGTAGACATGCCTCACCCGCACGCCACTTATTTTGGGGCGGACAACTACCGGATCGGCTACACCGCTGGAGAAGCGCTTGCCCGCTATGCGATCAAGCATTGGAAGTCCAAAGTGAGCTGGGTTCTCGGACTGGATATGGAGCAGGCCGGCGAATTTGTGCAGAATCGCACCACCGGAGCGTTCAACGGAATTCGCACTTTGCTGCCCGATCTGGCCATCGAATCTTTTGTCCGCATGGACAGCAGAGGCCTTCGCGACAAGGGGTACAAGCTGGTTCTGGAATTTCTGACGCGCCATCCCAAAGACCGGGGAATTCTGATCGCGGCGCATAACGATACCGTCGCTCTGGGCGTGTTGGAGGCAGTTCGTGAACTGCAACGGGAACAGACTGTGGCGATTGCCGGTCAGGATTGCATTGCGGAAGCAGTGGAGGAGATTAGGAAGCCGGGGAGTCCGTTTATCGCATCCGTCGATCATTTCGCGGAGAGTTACGGGGAACGGCTGATCGCTCTCGGGCTGAATATTCTGCGCGGGCAGGCTGTGCCACCCTACAACTTTACTGAATACAAGATGGTGACTGAGGCTTCTCTCAGAGCAAGCAAGGCCCAGGAGGACCGAACGATTGAGGCGAATAAGAAGAGGAAGAAGGGCTGACCGATCATGAAGCAAACTCGAGCTTCAGGCGATGCGCACCGCGAGCGTCCACTTCTGCAATTATGTATTCGGTCTGCTCCACAGTCTCGACGCGCGAAGCAACGGCCTTCCCGTTAAGAAGCACGTTTGTGATACGACTGCCCGCCGGAAGCGGTACGCGAAGCATCGCTTTGTCCGCGCAACTGGTGCAATCGAGGGTGATGGTGTTGCCCTCTCGCAAATAGTGATAGAGAACATAGCCGCGCGAAGCAGGATAGCGCACGCTCACCTGAGCTTGATTGGTACCGGCCGCGAGCCATCGCGGAGAAATCCGTGCCGCGCGAAAACCTGCACCTGTGTCTTCGATGCCGGCAAGTCCTTCGAGCAGCGCCGCCGTAACGCAGCCCGCTCCCCAGTTATTCGGCATTCCGCTCGAAACATCGCTCCACGGGGGCAGAAAAGCAGGCATGTCGGAAAGAGTAATTCCGATGACAAACCATTTGCAGCCGGTTTCCATGCTCTCAAGTTCCAGGGATGCAACGACAGCGTCACTCTTGTGAGGCTCGAAGCTGGCGATCCATACGCCCACATTCTCGATGAGTCCGCTCTTACCTCGCCAGGCAACCTGCATGCGCTCCTGCGCAAGGGCGCCGTACCGATTGTTGAATTCTAGATCTTGCGGTGCCCAGAACGAACCAACGTTGACGCCGCGCTCCATGTATTCAATCTGTTTGCTGCCGTCCTCGTAGTGAATCGTCAACTTGCCCAGAGTTGCTTCGCGGCCTGAGCCTGCATGCAACAGATAAAAGCTCCGGCAAGGTTGATGGACGGGAATTTCCGTCCTCGCTGCGTACTTCGGCGATGAAGAGACACCGATGCAAACGCGGTGACTGTTCTTTTCCGCAGACGCAATTTGGAAGGTCACGCCTCGAAAGCTCTGCTCTCCAGACGGAAAATCAATGAGGTAGTTGTTCGGTTCGTCTACCCATCCTGGGATGCCGTCGACGCCTTTGCCGGTATCGCAGTTGGCCTGCGCACTCAAATCGAGCGGGACGAAATTGGTGGGCGGACGCTCCGGCTGTTTGCCGCGCAGAATACCTGGCAAAAAGTCGCGATGTCGCTTCGTAATCTCGTGCACCCTGCGCAGAATATCCACGCCGTATTGTTCGTAACCATGCTGGAAGCAGCCGCGCGCCAGCTCGCCCGCCGTACATGCCAGCACGCCACCGTTCACGTAGTCCCAAATGGCCTGCTCCGACCCGAAACCCTTCGCGAAGGGCGGGTAGATCGAGTAGAACTCGCCTGGAGAAGTCGCGGGCATCTCTTTTCGAATTGCCGCATACGTGTTGATGATTGCCGCGGCCTGTTGCCGACGAATGCCACGGTTCAATGAATAGGCGTTGGAAAGCGAGACCTGGGTGTTCATATCGACGCCCAGGTCAGGCCGGAACTCCGCGTCCTCAGCCACCCAGTGTGTATAGAAGCGTCCATTCCAAGAAATGCGATTCAGCCGTTCTTCCAACTCATCGGCAAGCTTGCGCATTTCGCCGGCATCCCCCCCTCGCTCCGCCCGATCGAGCATCTCGGCAAGATATCGGCAGCCGGCGATCAATCCCGTGTTGTCGCCGAAGAATATCCCGAAGTGCGTCTTCTCCAGATCGACGACCATGATGTCGCCGCCGACCAATGCGGCTTCGCTGTCGCAAAGGAAGTCCCACGTATCGATTGTGAGCCCTCGCTTGATGAGGCCGAATTGCTTCGACCAGCGATAGGGGTCACTGGTGGAGTAACGCACGGCATGCAAGGCGCGATCCAAATGCTGTTGCATCCACGCGTCGTCGCCCGTGGTCTTCCACACCAGGTAAAGGGCTTCAAGAAAGTACATTTCCACGTGGTTCTCGACAGGCGCGCGACGCAAACCGAGATAGCCATCGTCGGCCGACCGCGAAAAATCACCGTACTTGAAGCGCCGGTCCCAATCGTTCTCCGGCGGCGTTCGATCGATATGGTTTTCCCAGATCATGCCGTCTTCGCGTTGCGTGTCAGCGAAAATTTCAAAACTCTGGCGAACCTCTGGCCAAAAATAGCGCATGCCCTTCAGCGTGTTTGTGTTGTCAAGAAGCCAGTCGACCCAGTAGGTATACACGCGGCCATTGTGGCGGCGCGCGCCCACCGGTCCATCTGAAGCCATGGTCCAATACAACGTGTCCAGCAGATGTTGAAACTCGCCACTGGGCTCGCGAATCTCGGTCTGCGTGTCGACGAAAAAACTGGCGCGACCCATCAGCTTGCCGTCGGCGTCGAGAAGCAGCGCCGTATGCGTGCCCAGCGCGCCACCGGGCCGGAAGGACGCAGGCAGCTTTACACCCTGGTCGAAATAAGTAACACCGTCTCCGTCCAGCAGCAGCAGCCGACCCTCGCCAGCACCGAGCAGCGTAACCTCATCAAGCGGGCGATACACGGCCTGAGCCGGCGATAGCACCAGCGACGGCTCGTGAATGGGCTGCGTCTGCAAAACCTCTATATAGCCAGCGCCCAGAAGGCCGGCAGGCGCCATGCCAAGAAACTCTCTTCGAGATTGCATCGGAGCATTTCTCCTTGAATCGGACGGGGCGAATCCGGCAGATTGAATCCGCAAGAGAACGAGTCACGGAAGACCTTCACTTGAGATCAAATCGGCTTTCGAGCCTGCGATCGCGCGAGGAACTCCCCACCCAGACTGTTCGGGTCCCCGCCGGAGTCAGCCATTGATTCTGCGCCGTCGACCAGTATTGAAGCTGGCGCGGCGAGATATGAATGACGACATTTTCAAACTGATGCGGCGCCAAGTGAACGCGCTCGAACCCGGCCAGTGTGTCGTCGGCGAACTGCACACCCGGTGGAGGATCACTGGGCGCTTCAAGATAAACCTGCGCCACCTCATCGCCGCTCACAACGCCGGTGTTCTGGATTTTCACTCTCACATCCACGCCGCCATCGGCCGCGGGGCTGGTCTTGATATCGGAGTATGCGAAGTTTGTATACGACAATCCGAATCCAAACGGGAACAGCGGTTCAATCTTGTTGCGATCAAACCAGCGATAGCCCACCAGGATGCCTTCGCTGAATGTGGTCTTCCCATCCACGCCGCTCTTCGAGCGTTCGGGATGAGCGGGATCGTTTGCCGGCGTATCTTCGAGGCGCTTAGGCCAGGTAAAAGGCAGCCGTCCTCCGGCATTCGCGCGGCCCAGCAGCACCTTGGCTGTTGCCCATCCGCCCATGTCGCCCGTCCATCCCATATCCAGCGCAGCTTTCACCTCAGCCAGCCAGGGCATAGCCACAGCCTGGCTCACGTTGAGCACCACAATCGTATTGGGGTTCACGGCTGCTACATCGTGAATAAGCTTGTCCTGATCGCCGGGCAGTTGAAAGACCGGCCATGTCCGGCTCCATGCAAAAACAATGGCGGTCTTTGCGTGTTTCGCCGCATCAATGGCGGCGCGGTAGTTATCCGCCTGCTGTTGCGGGGTTACCCAGCTTACTCTCAACTCGACCGGATTATTCGAGCCGTCGGGAACTACTTCCAGATAGAAACGATGCGGACCGGCGCTCAATTCCATTGCGGCGCGAAGATTGTCCAGCCCATCAGGGGTGGGAAAGATGTTGTCCTGCCCGGCCTGTGTCACTTCCCCATGAATCCAGTTGAACCAGTTCTTGTCTACCATCTGGTCGTCGATCCTGAGCTTCCCAATGCAGCCCAGCAGTTGCAGATGAAGCTGGTATTTGCCGCTCTCAGGCGCTGTCAATGTTCCAGCCCACGCAATGCTCTGGTTGGCAGGCAGCGCATTGTGTTTACCGAGGGTAAAGTCAATTTGCGGATCGATAGACACCGCGTCCTCGTTCCAAACGCGCCGTTCAAGCCCCGCTTCGTCAAAGTGCGAAAGATACTTTGCGGGAATTGCAGTTCCGGTCATATCGTCCGCAGCGGCATAGGTCACATGCGCCGAACTTCCCGCCAACTGTCTCAAAGCCGCGAGCGGTCCCACTTCGAGCGCGGGCAGGCCCACGGCTTTCTCGCCGGTGAGGCCTACGGAGACAATCTGGCCTGCGCCCGGCCCGATCATCACAAGGCTTCCCAGATCGCCTGTTTTCAGCGGAAGCACCCCGCTGTCATTCTTCAGCAGTATCGCCGCATCGATAGCCGTTTTCTCCACGATCTTCGCGTCCTCGGTGTTGTCCTGCGAAGTCACGTTGAGCTTGTTCTTTCCGTCGAGAAATCCGAATCTGTCCATCTGCAATAGCACTCTGCCTGCCGCGCGGGTAATCGTATCCTCTGAAACCACGCCCGCCGCAACAAGCTTTTTCAGATCGGTTGTTGGCCAAGGCTCCGAGGAACCTTCCCAGCCCTTCTGCGCCGGCTCTTCGGGCAAACCGGCCGCGCTCAGCGCCGGTCCATCCGGCATCTCATTCCCGATTGCCACGCGCTTGGGTCCATTCACGAAATAGGAAGGCCCTGCAAAAGGAACAGGAAGCGGGCCGGACATTTCCATATCCAGTCCGGCGTTAATGAAGTCTGTCGCGTGCGTTGCTCCCCAGTCGGAAGTGACAAACCCTTTGAAGCCGATCTGTCCCTTCAGAATCTTGGTGAGCGTGTCAGAGTTTCCGCAGGAGTAAGGTCCATTGATTTTGTTATACGAACACATGATCGACGACACCCCAGCTTTACTTGCCGCCGCAAAGGGAGCCAGATAAACCTCGTGCAAGGTTTGATCGTCGATGAACACATTTGTGGCATCCGTGTCGTAGCCGACAAAGTGCTTGGCTTGCGACATGACACCCTCACTCTGAATGCCCACAATCTCCGCTGCGCCCATCTCGCCGGTCAGGAACGGATCTTCACCAAATGTGTTGTACCCGCGGCCGTAATTGAGGTCGCGATCAATATTGATGAAGGGCTGCAGAGCCACGCTCACGCCGCGGCTGCGGGCTTCGCGGCCAATGACCGCGCCGTTCTCCCGAGCGTCCACCCGGCTGAATGTAGCAGCCAGCCCCATTGTGGATGTGGGCGCCATGGCGGGAACGCGCGTGAGGATTCCCGGCGGTCCATCGGCAAAACGCATTGGAGGAATGCCGAGCCGCTTGATGCCGGGCAGATAACCGGCCACACCCTGGCTTGTCGAGGCATCTTCTCCGCTGCCGTGGATCATAGCGATCTTTTCGTCCAGCGTCATTTGTCCCAGCAGGTGATCGACGCGAGCATTGCCAGTGATTCTGGCTTCTTGCGCGTGCCCACGTACGGTGCCCAGGCTTGCAAAAACCAAACCGAATATCAGAATTTGTGCAGCGTTTGGCAGATTCTTGATTACAGGCATCGATTCCTTTCGATCCTCAAACTCTGCGCCGCACATCGGTCCGGTCTGGCGTGAATCGTAGAGACCAACAACTCGTTCGTATCGTCTTCGCTCATAAGAGGAGAGCTCGTCGCGACCAGCTATTCAAGCGGCGGCGATGCCCGTCATGAATCGATGGTGGCCAAAGGGCGAGCTGAGTTCTCGCCCCTCACGTGCCAGGTTTTCTCCTGTTGAGTTTCAGGTTCCCGAGCGTCGTGTTTCACAGGATAAACAATTCTACGCTTGAATTTGGCCGAGCGCAGCAAAGCGGGCCAGCCTCATCGCGTCTATTACCCCGAAGAGTAAGTGCCGGTCCGGAGACATTCCAGGAACAGTTGCTCACCAGGACGATAGCGGCGAATCACCTTGGAGTTGGCGCATCCGGATTTTCCGCGGGATCCTTCGGCCCAAGCAAAAACTGCACTCCAACATATGCAATCCAGTTGGGCTCACTGTCTTGTCGCGTCACGGCCTGGATGGCCCGTCCGCCCATGAACAGCAATCGTATATGTCCTTCACGATCGAGAGATTGCCGTCCACCAAAGTCCAACGTCAATTCGCGCTGCTTGGGCAATCCGTTCAAACGGTTTATATCCTGCAAGTCGTAAATCTCACCGTAAAGCTCCAGCCGGTCGTTGAACTCGTGTCCGGCGATGAGTCCCCGTCCCCATCGACTCGGAACCAGCTGGTTCCCAAACCAGTGGCCCACTTCGCCATCAAAGCCAATCGGCCCAGCCTTCGCGGTGAATTCCACCGGCAGATAGTACTGCGGGCCATTCTCGACAATCCCTCTGCGCACCGCGCTGGTCGGGTTGTTGATCGAGGCTTGCGGATACGTCCCAATCGAAAAGAGCATGTTCTCGTCGGACTTCTTTTCACCCGCTCGATGATATTCGTAGGGCCGCCACTTGACGCCAAGCAGCGACTCGCCCAGCCCCGCGCGCGTGGTGTTGTTGGGGTCCGTCGCAACTGCGATCGGCAGCTCATACTTGAGCTGGATGCGGTCGCCCCAGCCGTAATTGATATCGAAATCCGGAACCTCGTAATAGGCGTTTCCGGGATTGTGGTCGGCGATCCAGCCCAGGTTGATCTCCCAGTGCCGATTACCCGGCGTTCCGGGGTCGTCAGTAATAAACGGGGGGCCACCTTGCGCCCGCATCAGGGATGCGCTGGCAATCGGGACGAGCACCAGGAATAATTGAATGGTCCGAAGCATCCGGTTGAATGTAATACTCCTCTGGATGGCTCTCACCTTCGCATTCAGAAAGATGTTCAAAGTCACAAATAGAATTGTATAAAGAGCCACTTCACTTCACGAGCGTCAAAGGCGCTTGAGGCTGCACCGCCTGCTGAAACGACTTCCAATTGCAGGATATATCGGCCTGACTGCGGCCACGCAAAAACGCGGGCACGGGCTCGAGAGGGCTTCGCCCACCCAGTCGCTTGGCATTCCGCATCCGGTCGAGAGTTTCTTTACCGCGGGCGCGAATTCCTGATGAGCCTCAAAAAAGTTCGATGGCCGGCCGGGAGTGGTCCGAAACCAGATCTCCTCCAGAGATTGCGTTATGCGTCACGGCCTGGCTCGCCATTTTGTATTTGTCGAAATGACCGGCGAGAATTGACGTGAAGCTGCGATCCAGGACTCCGTCCCAGCCGAGATCGTCATGCCTGTCGCCCAGCCAAAGCATGTGGTCGCGCATTTCCAGCAGCGACTCCTGCACGTGTTCCATCCTCTGCCGCATTACGTCCTGGAACTGGATGTGGCCGAGTGCCTGGGAAAGCCGGTCAACGCTCTCCTGGTAGTTTGTGTCGACTTCCCCGATGACCTCCAGCAGCAACTTGCTGTTGGTGGTGAACTCCTGCTGCATGGTTCCCAATTCGGCGATCAGGTGGCTCATGGTGCTGTTTGCCTCGTGCCGCTCGATCGAGGCTTTGGCCTGGTGCATCTCGCTATTAACCTTGGAGCAGGTCGATGTGATTTTGGCTGCTATATCGGCGGCTGCTTTTGTTGAGAGCACGGAGAGTTTGCGGACCTCGAATGCAACCACGGCAAATCCTCTGCCAGCAGTTCCGGCCCTCGCAGCTTCGATTTCGGCATTCAGGGCCAGCAGGCTGGTTTGCTGGGCGATGGAGGTAATCACTTTGATGAGCGGAGTAAGCGCACCAACTTCATTGGCCAGGCCCTGGATGCGCTCGAAGTTGGTGCGCAACTCCCCGGTCTGCTCGTGCAACTGCATCTCGACGCCGGTGACAATCTGCTTGTTGCTTTCAACGCGGGCCTGTGTATGCTCGGTGAGGGCCTTGCCGCTCTGAATGGAGCGGCCAATGTGCTCCCTTTGCAGGCTGGACTTCTCGACCAGGATGCCGATCTGCTCGATGACTTGCGTGACCTCCCGTTCGGAGTCGGTGAGCGAGTCGCCGATCTGTTGGCTCATCACGTCAATGTAAGGCTTGGAGGCTCTGATCTCGTCTCGCACAGCATAGCGCCCCACCCATGTCGTCGAAAGCTCGGAATCTGTCATTCTTCCCATCGCCCCGAGCGCAGCAATGCCGCGGCGGGCCTGCGCACCGTCCCTCAGCGTGACGAATACGGCGGGCACAACCGCGAAAAGGACGATCAACTCAATGACGTGAAGCCGGTAAGGAAGCAATGCGGGCCCCATCAAATACGACAAAACAATCAGAAAGAGGAAGGGGCGTATCACGGCGGACGCAAGAGAAAAGAGAATCCGGCGGCGGGCCTTGCGCAGGCGAAGATCTTCCCGTTCTATCAGTTCCTGATGCGCGTCCTCTGCGGGCTCGGTCTTCTGCGAGCCGGCACTCCGAATCGGGTATTGGGGATTTGCCATGATCTTACGCTCCCGGCAAAACTTTCTTGATCACTTTGACCAGGTCGTCGCCTGCAATCGGCTTCACCAGCCAACCGGTGGCGCCAAGGCGTTTGCCTTCGTCGCGTTTCGAGGCTTCGCTCTCGGTGGTCAGGGTCAGAATAGGAATGAACCGAAAGCCGGGAAGCGCGCGGACTTTGCCGATCAGCTCCATGCCACCCATGATGGGCATGTTGATGTCGGTGAGAATGAGATTCGGCTTGAGGCCGGATGTCAATTTATCGAGCGCCGCCTGGCCCTGGTTGGCGGTTTCAACCTGAAATCCGTGCATGGCAAGGGTCGTCTTCAGGCTCATCAGCATGGTGACGGAGTCGTCGACGACAAGAATTGTCATGGCCATGAAAGCTCCTCAGGGTTGTTGTGATGTGGGCCGGGGCCTGTGTCCCGGCAGCTTGGGTGTACAAGACGCACAGAGAATTCATCGGCAGGATTAAAAGGAGGATTAGAGCCGAATCCATCGGGCCGACGGGGCGCAGGAATGCTTTCCGCAGTCCATGTTCAGCGGGCGCAGGTGAGGATGGCCCCGGCGATCGATTGCAGGGGCAGGACCTTGTCGACGCCGTTCAATTTGATGGCTTCCTTCGGCATGCCAAAGACCACGCAGGTGGCTTCGTCCTGGGCAATGGTGGTGGCGCCGGCCTGTTTCATTTCCAGCATTCCGCGGGCCCCGTCGTCGCCCATACCGGTAAGGATCACACCGACCACATTCCTGCCGGCATAGCGCGCCGCGGAGCGGAACAGAACATCGACGGAAGGACGATGGCGGCAAACCAGGGGCCCATCTTTTACTTCTACATAGTAGCGAGCTCCGCTGCGCTTGAGCAGCAGATGATGATTGCCCGGCGCAATGAGGGCGCGGCCGCGCAGAACAGTGTCGTTGGATTCAGCTTCTTTCACAGTAATGGCGCAAAGCCCGTCCAGCCTGTTGGCGAAGGCGCGCGTGAAGAGCTCGGGCATGTGCTGGACAATGATGATGCCTGGCGTGTCTGCCGGAAATGCCTCGAGGACGGTCTTCAGCGCCTCTGTGCCACCCGTCGACGCGCCTATAACCACCACCTTCTCGGTAGTCTCGGCCATCGCATGGGTGGCGGGCGCAAGCACAGCGTCCGCGGTGAGCTTGGGTTGAACCGTATGGCTGGCACGGAGAATGCGGGGGTTGGAGGCGGCCGCCGCCTTGACCGCATCGCACAGGGCGATGCGAGAGTCCTCGATGAACTGCTTGGTCCCCATCCTCGGCTTGGTAATGATTTCAACCGCTCCATATTCCAAGGCCCGGAAGGTGCTTTCCGCGCCCTCTTCCGCAAGGCTGGAACAGATGACGACCGGAATGGGATGCTGGCTCATGAGCTTCTTCAGGAACGTAAGCCCATCCATGCGCGGCATTTCAATATCCAGAGTGATGACGTCGGGAACCTGCTCACCGATCCGTTCCGCCGCGACAAACGGATCGCCGGCGGTGCCGATCACCTCGATCCCCGGGTCCGAGGAAAGCACTTCGGTGAGTGTCTGGCGCACCACCGCGGAATCGTCCACAATGAGAACGCGAATCTTGCGAGTAGCCACAACTGCCGCCTCTCTGGTTCCTTGCTAGAGCGTGATTCATAAACCTGCCTTGTGTCAGGGCACGACTTCAGTCGTGCCGAAAGAGGTAGGAAAGACGCGGGGTTTTAACCCCTGAGGGATTCCGTCCAGATACTGCTGCGATTAATGAAGCACGCTGTGGGAGTTCACGTGGCCAACACCGGTCAGCCAAGGCGCTTGAGCAGAACTTCCCCGGTCTGGGTGTTGAACTTGATAAGGATGCCCACCGCGCCGCCCAGGCTGGACGCCATCACCTCGAATCCGAGTTCCCCCAGCTCGCGCAGCGCGGCCTCGCAGTTCAGCTTCCCAACTGTGGGCCGCGAACCCGGGTTGCCCACCAGCAGAACATCGCCTCCTCCGAAAAGCTTCACCTGCACTTCTGCCCTGCGCGCCCCGCGGGAGTCAAACTGGCTGGCCAAATCGCGAATGGCGAAGTCCACATAACGGCGTCCGTCGGCCAGGCTCTGGGCCACCCCCGGTTTGACTGGGTACTTGGGCAGCATGGGATGGCAGAGCGCGCCGATGCCCAGCCGCGGAATGAGGAACGCGATGCCGACACAGGAGCCCAGCACGGTACGCAGAATCATCGGCTCGGTTACCAGGTGCGATTCGCCGGGCAGCACATAAATCTCCGGCAACGCCGCATCAGGCTGGCCCATCGAATCTCCTGTAGAGCGCCGGGGCCACCGGAGTCAGTGGAAGGTTCATGTCGTGCAGCGTCTCGGCGTGCCCCACGAACATGTATCCATCCGGGATAAGGTGGTCTGCGAGCCTGCCCAGAATGCGCTGCTGTGTGGGACGGTCAAAGTAGATGATCACATTGCGGCAGAAAATCGCGTCAGCCTTCTCCGTAATGCCGTAATCGGCGTCCATGAAATTCAGGCGGCGAAACTCGACCACGCGCCGCAACTCCGGAGTGACGCGCACCTTGTTCGCGGTGCGGTCCTTGCTGCGCAGAAAGTATTTCAGCTTGAGAGCGGTTGGGACGGGCGCCACGACCTCCGTTGTGTAGACGCCGCGATCGGCCGCGGCCAGAACAATGGTCGAGATATCTGTAGCCAGAATTCTGAAGCGGAAGCCGGGATGGGTGAGCGCATACTCGCTGAGCACGATGGCCAGCGTGTACGGCTCTTCTCCGGTCGAGCAGCCCGCGCTCCAGATCAGCAGCGGCCTTCCCGAGCGGTCGCGAGACTGGAGGTCGGGAAGCGCCTTGGCGGTGAGGTAATCGAAGTGCTTCGACTCGCGAAAAAAGTCGGTCTTGTTGGTGGTAACGACGTCGATCAGGTGCGAGATTTCGTCCTTGAGACCCTTGTGCCCGAACAGGTAGTCGCAGTAGAGGCCATAGGTGGCAATGTCGAGAATCTTGAGGCGCCGTTTCACGCGCGCTTCAAGCATGGTCTTCTTTTCCAGGTTGAGGTGAATGCCCGCCTCCGCGTAGATGAGGTCGCAGAGCCGCGCATAATCCTTGGCGGAGATGTTTTCGTCTTGAGCAATCATCGTTCGATGTGAACGGCGATCGATCGGTTCCGCAATGAAAGAACCGACCGAGCCGATCCAATCCCTTCTTCAGGCGGCGGCTTCAGCGAGTTGCTGAATGGATACATCCTGCTTAGCCGGTGTGTCCTGTTTCACCGGACCATCGACGCGGACCGCCGTCAGCTCCTCGGCGGAGAAGACGCGATCGATGTTCAGGATCATGATGAACTGGTTGTCGCGCTTGCCCATCCCCTTGATGAAATCGGTCCGGATCTGGGTTCCGATGCGAGGTGGCGGCTGAATCTGATCCGGATCGAGATCGATCACCTCTTCGACTGAATCGGCAAGCGCTCCTATCACGGTTGACTCGCCCTCCAACAGAACTTCGACGACGACAATGCAGGTGTTGCGCGTGTGCTCTGTCTTCGACATTTCAAAACACAAACGCAGATCGACGACCGGAACCACGCTGCCGCGCAGGTTGATGACCCCGGCCATGAAATCCGGGGTTCGTGGGATGGATGTAATGGTGGTGAGATCGAGCACTTCTCTTACCTTGGCCACATCGGTTGCGAAAGTCTCATTGCCAAGTTTGAAGGTAAGATACTGCCGCGTCTCCGTAATCTCGCTGACACTCATGGTGCAACTCCTTTCAGATGGAAGACAGATGCGTGGACTGCAATGCAGCCCGCGCCATCCCCGCTCTAGTGACGCTCGAACTCTCCGTCGAGGTCATCGTGCTTGTCGTTGAGCCGCAGGCTCACGCCGCCCGCTTTGGATTGTGGCCTGGGCGCGGCTGAGGCGCTGTGGCCGTTCGGTTTGGCTGCCTTGCCCGGTGCGGCAGGCGTCGGCCGGCCCTGCTTGCCGCTCACCGGCCTGCGTTGCCGGCCGCCTTCCTCGTCCCCGGTATGGAAGAAGCTCAGGGCGCTGACCAGTTGATCGGACTGCCCGGTCAGCTCCTCGGTGGTCGAAGCCATCTCTTCGGAAGCCGATGCGTTTTGCTGGATCACCCGCTCCAGTTGCTGCAGCGCCTTGTTGATCTGCTCCGCACCCGTATCCTGCTCCTTGCTGGCCGCCGTGATCTCCTGCACCAATTCGGCCGTGCGTTGAATGTCGGGCACCAGCTTGTCCAGCATCTCGCCGGATTTCTCCGACACTTTTAGCGTGTTGGCGGAAAGCTGGTTGATTTCCGCGGCTGCCTTCTGGCTGCGCTCGGCCAGCTTCCGCACTTCGGCAGCGACCACGGCAAATCCCTTGCCGTGCTCTCCGGCGCGTGCCGCTTCGATGGCCGCGTTGAGCGCCAGCAGGTTGGTCTGGCGCGCAATCTCTTCAATAATGGAGATGCGGTTGGCGATCTCCTTCATGGCCGACACTGCCTCCAGAACCGACTTGCCGCTCTCCTGCGCATCCTTGGCCGACTTGTTGGCAATCTTGTCGGTCTGCTGCGCGTTGTCGGCGTTCTGCTTGATGTTTGAGACCATCTGCTCCATCGACGAAGATGCTTGCTCGGCGGCCGCAGCCTGCGAACTCGCACCTTTCGATACCTCAACTGAGGCCGTCGAGATGGACTGGCTGGCCGCCGACACCTCGCCGGCGATAGAGCGTATCTCCGACACCGTCCGCGTCAGCCCTGCAACCATTGAAATCAGCGCTTGAATCAGCTTGTCCTGCGGCGAGCGTTCTCGCAGGTCCACGGTCAGGTTTCCGTTCGCGATCTCATCCGCTGCCGAGGTGAGCTCGCTCATGGAGGCGATCATCGCGTTCAGGTTGTTCTTGATCAGGTTGAAATCGCCGTGATAGGTATCGGTGATCTGCGGCGGGATGTCGCCTTTGCTGATCCGCTCCACGCAACCGGCGGAGAAGTTCAACGGGGTGATTACCGCGTCGAGAATCGCATTGACGCCGCGCACAATCTCCGCATACGCGCCGCGGAACTGATCGTGCTTGCCGCGCTCGGAGAGTTGACCGGCATTGGATGCCTCGGTCAAACGCAGGAGTTCCTTCTGCAGCCCCTGCAGGACCGTGGCCACATTGTTGATGGCCTGCTTCATCTTTTCGTGGTCGCCCTTGTAGGTCTGGGAAATCAGTTCGTCGATCTTGCCGTTGGAAACCTGAGCCAGGATCCGGTTGCCCTCGCCGATGGGCAGAAGAATCGCGTCCAGCATGACGTTGACGCCGCGCACAATCTCCGCATATGCGCCCTGAAACTGGTCCGGCTTGCCACGTTCGGAAAGCTGGCCGTCTTTCGATGCCTCGGTCAGCCGCCCCATTTCCTTCTCCAGGCGTTGAACCACGGTGGCCACGTTGTTGACCGCCAGTTTCATCTTCTCGTGGTCGCCCTTGTAGGTCTGAGCGATCAGTTCGTCGATCTTGCCCGCTGAGATTTGAGAGAGAATGCGGTTGCCCTCGCCGATGGGCAAGAGGATGGCGTCGAGCATGACGTTAACCCCGCGGACGATCTCGGCAAATGCGCCCTGGAAATGTTCCGGCTTGCCGCGCTCGGAGAGTTGTCCTTCTCCCGATGCTTCGCTCAGGCGACCCATTTCCCTTTGCAACCCCTGGATAACGACCGCGACATTATTAACCGCAACCTTCATCTTCTCGTGGTCGCCCTTGTAGGTCTGCGCAATCAGTTCGTCGATCTTGCCGGAAGAGATTTGAGAGAGAATGCGGTTACCTTCGCCGATGGGGAGAAGAATGGCATCCAGCATCTCGTTGACGCCCTGGATTACCTCGCGATCCACGCCGTCGAACAAGGTTACATTGCCACGTTCCAACAATTGCCCTTCCTTGGAAGCATCCACCAGGCGCATGATCTCATCGAGAACCCGCGTGGATTCGTCTTCATGTACTCTCACCTTCCCGCCCACCCGGCCAGGAGCGCCGTGGCCGTTTCCAGCCTGCCCGTTTCCGTTGCCGTTGCCCTTCGGCTTCCGGCCTTCACTTACCAATGCTGTCGTCATGAAATCCTTCTCTCCTTGTTGCTCGAATGCGGTTGCTTGAACTCGTTCTCCCCAAATGCAGATGGACCCGAAACCGATGAACCAGGCCCGCGCGACTCAGCTGGTTGCCTCGTTGTTGACAGGCGCAGGACTTCGATCCAACACCGACGAATTACTCATGAACTCGCAGCAACGCGGCGCGCCGCCGCAGCTGCTCCTGCATTCCGCACGGCCAGGGGAGACGCTCGCGCGGAGCGATTTTGCAACTGCGCCCGTAGTGCGTCCTGTACCAGCCGCTCCGGATCGAGAATCAGCGCCACCGTTCCATTGCCCAAGATGGTTGCGCCGCTGACCGCCTGCACATGGCGGTACACCCGCCCCAGGGTCTTGATTACCGTCTGGCAGTTGCCCAGGACCCGGTCCACCACAAAGCCGAAGCGTCCTTCCCCGGTTTCCACCACCATGATCTGCTCCAGCTCCGGCCGCTTCTCAAGAATGTCGAAATGCTCGCGCAGGCGGATGTAGGGAACAATCTCTCCGCGCACATCGGCCACGTGCTTTCCGTTGGCCCGCTCAATATCTGCTGACGACAGCTCGATGCACTCCAGGGTGCAGGCCAGGGGCAGCACGAAACAGGCGTCGTCGACAGCCACCAGCAGCCCGTCGATGATGGCCAGAGTCAGCGGCAGGCGCAGCGTGACGCTGGTGCCCAGCCCCGGCTTGCTGGCTACATCGATGCTGCCGCGCAGGGCTTCCACCCGCTGCCGGACCACGTCCATGCCTACGCCGCGGCCGGAGACGTCAGTCACCTGCGCCGCCGTCGAGAAGCCGGGCTGAAAGATCAGCGCGAAGGTCTCCGCCTCGGTCAGTTGGGCGTCGGCCGCAACCAGGCCCTTGTCAATCGCCCGCTGCTGCACCGCCTCCGCATTGATGCCCCCGCCGTCGTCCGATACGGCGACCAGCACGGTCGCTCCTGAGTGGCGCGCGGAGAGGTGCAGCTTGGCTGTGGCGCGCTTGCCGCGAGTCAGGCGCAGGGCAGGGGACTCGATGCCGTGATCCATGCTGTTGCGGATCAAATGCATCAGCGGATCGCCGAGCTGTTCAATGACCGTCTTGTCCAGCTCCGTGTCGGCGCCTTCCATGGTCAACTCAACATCCTTGCCCAGGTCCCGCGCCAAATCGTGAACCAGGCGGCGAAATTTCTCGAAGGTGCCGCGTATAGGCGTCATGCGGATGTTCATCGAGTTCTCGCGCAAGGCGGAGGTTAGCCGCTCAATCTCTTCCGACACCTCGGCAACCTCCGGATCGTCGTGGCGCGCGGCCAGTTCGGCCAGCCGCGCCTGCACCGTGACCAGCTCGCCCACCAAATCGACGAACTGGTCCAGCTTGGCCGCGGGCACGCGCAGGCTGGTGGCCATGTCGGGTTTGTCGTAGATGCGCCGCCCGCCGCTGGCCGTGCGCGGTTCTTCAAGGGCGTTGGCTGTGTCGTCGGCGGCCTGCGCGGTTTCATCCAGGCTGCCCGCTGCCGGCTCAATCGTCAGTTCGCAACTGTCTTCGACAAAAATAAACACGTCGCGCACCACGTCCCGGTCCACGGCCGCCGCCAGCACCAAATCCCAGACCACATAACAGCGCTCGGGATCGAGCTCAAGGAGAGGCGGAATCATCTCCATCGAGGCCTTCACCGAGAGCCCTCCCTGTTGCCTCAACTCCGCAAACAGCAATAGCGGATTGGCGCCGTTGAGAAGCAAATCCGGCCCCGGAGCGAAGCGGATAGCCCACTGGCGCAGTTTGCCGGTACCGGGCTTGGGCGCCGGCGGCTCGTGTCCTGCGGCCGGGTTTTTAACTGCGGGCTCGCTATCCGCAATCCCGGCCAGGCGGCGGACCTTGGCGAGGATCTCCGCACAGACCGCGGTTTCCGCCGCGCCCTGGCGCTCATCGAGCATCGTTCGAATCTGATCGAGCGCCGCAAGGGTCAGATCGATCAGCTCGGAGCCGACCTGCAGCCTTCCGTTGCGGACCTCGTCAAACGCGGTTTCCAGGTGATGCGTGAACGCCGCAAGTTCCTCGAAGCCGAACATCGAACCGGAACCCTTGATGGTGTGCAGGGCCCGGAACACACGCCCCACCAGTTCCTGGTCGTCCGGGTTCTCATTCAACTCAAGCAGCGCGGCCTCCAGGTCCACCAGAACCTCGCGCGCTTCTTCCCTGAAGCTTTGCTTGAATTGCTCCGCATTGCTTACGCTTGGCACCTTTGCACCCCGGCGGCTCATGCGGATTGCACCGAAACAAGAAACGGTTGAAAACCGGCTTCGGCAAGCGCGATGGAGACCGGCTCCGGCGTTTGTCCGGAAAACCGCAACTCGACGCCGCATCGACGTGCCTGCTGAGCGGCTGCCCACAGCAACTGAAACGCAGTCACATCCAGATAGGTTGCATCGTCAAGTGAAATGCGCACTTCAGTCTGAGCATTGAGCGCCTCCAGCAGCAGCGCCTTCAACTCCGCCGCGCAGGCGATGTCGATGGCGCCCTCAAGGACAACCAGGCTCCCGGCCTCATCCTTCTCGAAATGGATTCCCATGGTGAGCTCGGTCGTACGGGAGAATCATGTAAGCGCGTCCCGCATCCCCCCTTAGACAACAGGGAAGAACGTTGCGCGCGCGGATGTCGGGAGGGTATTGGTCGAGGCGCCGCGTTTCTCGGTCAATTGGTTGGAACCCATTTTGAGTGTGTTACTGCAGCTCGCTTCGTAATGCGCAAGGGGCGATGCCAGTTTGCCCGCGACATGTCACCTTCATCGAAGTCTCTGGAGCAATTCCCGGGTAATATACGTGTGCTTCCGGATTAGCTTTTTTAAACATTCAGTCACTCAAGGGCCTGCGACCGGTCTAATCAGAACCGCATAAAGACTCATGAGGATCGGTCGCAAAACCATAACGATTTTAGGGTATCCTCATGCGGCCTTTACAGCTGCCATCTGAAGATCGTTCAACGTGCATTAGTAAATCGTTACACCGCTGTCTTTCGCAGGCGAAAAACGGCCGGAGGAAGATTGCGCCCATAGGTTGAAGTGCTTTGGAGCTTATTAACTCACTGCAAAAGTCTTGCGGTTCCCTTATGTTGTCCGGCGTAACAATTTGAGATGAGGGGAATCGGATCTACCAGATACTCCCCGGGGAGAGCCAACGCATCTTAAACCCGACGAAAGACGTCGAGGAGATTGAATTGATATGAAGACTAACTTCAGGATAGCCATTCTTCTAGGAGTTGCAGTTTGCGGGTTTGCCGTGCCACTTGCGTGTCAAGCTCAAAGTTCTTCGCCAAGCCAGGACAAGAGTGCAGGATCCAACCCGTCGTCCGTGACGAGTTCCGTTCAATCCGCTCTTGTCGAATACCCTGCTGTGGAAGGGCCTGAAACGGCAGCGGCAAAGCCGGTAGACGATTCAACTTCTCCGCCTGCGGCCTCTAGCACCGCATCCGCGAAGAAAGACGCTGTTGCGTCCGATGCCAGCACCACTTCCTCGACTCCTGGGGCTACTCCTACGACACTCAAGAACGAGGCGGTTATCAAAGAGATCGCTGAGATGAAGAAGCAGTTCGCGCAGATGCAAGACGAAATGAAGGCGCGGATTGAGAAGCTTGAGTCCGAATTGGATCGAGATGCCGCGACCGGCGACTCGGTATCCGCGGAAAAAGATGCTGGTGCATTGCGTTCGGCGGAGACGGGCGACACCTCCGTGTCCTATGGCCAGGCAGCAGCAGCCCCTCCACCGGCGGCGACTCCGGCGCCCCCCGAGATCACGGCGGAGACTACGACCAAGTCTGCGCCATTCCCGGGCGATTGGACGTGGCTGAACAGTGGCGGACACAACGTGGATAGCCCCATGGCCACCAAGTACTTCACGCCGGAGTTCCGGGCTGACGCGAATTACACACTGGATTACAATCACCCCGAAGACGACAGCCTGGGTGGGTCAACGGAAACTTTTCGTTCCGACGAATGGCAGTTGGAGCAGATCAGCGCCGGCGGCGACATCCGCATCCAGAATGTGCGCGGACGCATCCTGAC